>ERZ1036446.57-NODE-57-length-71527-cov-18.008087_pt1 | contig 71527 bp, 67 predicted proteins | sample MGYA00514226_ERZ1036446 | MGnify/ENA primary metagenome ERZ1036446 (study PRJEB33795, sample SAMN09464922) | human gut metagenome | host: Homo sapiens | place: USA: Stanford, California | collected 2016-07 | study: EMG produced TPA metagenomics assembly of the...
TTTAGCTGCATCCGCATCACCACCAATCCCTGTCACTGTACTAATTATTATATGGCGGTACGTTGGAAATTTAGTCCCTGTGCCTGTACTAATTGAATGTTTTGTAGTAGAATGTTTGTGTTGTCAGGAAGATGGTGATTATAAAACTTGTGCGTCATGGGAGCGGCAAGGGGCACATCATCCATCATAAACGAGTTGGTGTTCTGAACACACAAAACAGGGAGGCGTGGTATGAACAAAAAGAAAATAATCGGATTAGCCGGTGCTGTCGTGGTCTGTATTCTGGTCTTTGTATTTATCGTGATAAGAGGCAAATCACCAAATCCAGCAGAGAACCCGGAGGAAATGTTGGGACGGATTGAAAACGCTTTAGGAGATGAGTACAAGAAGCAATCCATGACGGAATTAGTTGCCACCCTCAAATATGGAGACGAGGAGGGCAATGAGATCAACTATTACATACTCAAAACCACCTATTATGCAGCCGATCCTGCGGAAATAACGGGACTAAACACAGAGGCAATCAAACGAATCGTTAATCCTGACCGGGCCGATTCCTGCCAGAAAATGAAAATTCAGGATTGGGACGCTGCCCTTTATGAAAGAGGGGAACTATCCTACCTGTGCTGGACATATTCGCCGGAGGTGAGCTATATCCTGGAATATAGCCCCTATGCGTTTGCGGATGAAGAAATCATAAAAATGGCGGAAAGTGCAAAGCCCATAAATGAAGAATAGACAGACGCCGGACACGGCGGCCCGCTGGCCGTTGCATCCGGCGTCTTTATTATGGCTTGTTTCTATGCATTTAGAACCCCAATACGGCGGCAACGGGATAAAGAATACCGCCGCCCCAGCAACCACGCCGGAAAAGCCTTGAAATTTCAGTCGTTTTCAGGCTCTAAATGCGTAGGTTGGCGGGCTGTTTGGACATAGCAAAGCCCCGGCAGCATGGCCGGGGCCTGATGATCTTTACTTAATTCCATGAAGATTCCTGTATTCCCTGGGGACGAGGCCATAGGCTTTCTTGAACAATTTTGCAAAGTGGCCGGAATTGTGATACCCGACTTTAGCCGCAATCGTAGCAATTCCATAATCAGAATTTTTTAGCAAAATCAGCGCCTGGTTTAACCGCAATTCCTTGAGATATTCATACGGCGTTGTCCCATAATACTTCCGAAATGCCAGTTGATACCGGGCTGTACTCATACCCGCTATCTGGGCAAGTTCTTCCCCTGTCGGGTATGCGGCCAGATCATTTTTCATCACCGTTACCGTTTTTCTTAAATTGCGGATGTCCTTATAATCCAGCTTTACAGAAATATGCTTTTGTTCCTGCTCCATGCCTTTCACAACAAGAGAAAGAAGCTCCATTACTTTGCTTTCCAGATAGATTTTCAGCGTATGCCCCTCTGCCTGACAATCCCGTATCTGCTGGAACACAAAGTTGAGTTCCGGCAGGCTGGGGTTTTTGAGAATGTAATCCCTTGCAGAGTTGAGAAGTTCGGCGTTGTTCCTGTCATGCAGCCGAAAATAAGTATTGAAGTATTTGGGCGATAGAATCACTTTCGTAAAACGAACAGGCTTCCCGCCCTCGCAATAGGTGTAAGTTTTCTTCTGTGTGTTTAGATAGCAATAAATCCCCTTATCCACCTGATTCTTTTTCCGTCCACCAATCTTGAAAGAACTGCTGTCCGTTTCAAACTGGCTGATCTCCATATAGTCCTCTGAAATTTCAGTGATCTTTTCAAAGGTGTCCTTGGGCGTATAGTCACCAATCAAAATCAAAAGAAGATCGTCCTCAAACTCGATCAGTTGGAACGTGCCGTTTCCGTATTCGGAAAGCATACGGTAGAAAAAAACACCGTCGCCGCAAAGCTCCTGCACCCTTGCAAAGTGCATGGCTTCGGGGAGCTGTAACAAATAGTCAATTACAGATGGAACCATTGTACCGCCGCCTCCTTTCTCTACTTGATAGTATATCATACCGGCTTTCTGCGCGCCACTTCAAAAAAAGGTGACAATCCAATATTTATCGGTCACGATTTTATAAAATATATGAAACAAAAACGCTGAAAACCCTAGAAATATCAGCACTTTCAGCGTTTTTCAAAACGCAAACAGTAAAGCGGGGTGGCCATTGAAATTTCCACTTCGTGCGGGTAAAGTAGATTGTGTCAGGTTAGCAAAATCTAACTGGCACATTTCAAAGAAAGGGGTATCGTTTCGATGGAACAAAAACGAACCGGATTATCATACGTTTTTACTCTTGCGAAAGAGGAGCGCGGCAAGTTAAGCCTTGGGATGCTGCTGGCGGTCTTTTCGTCGGCCCTGTCTTTCGTCCCGTATTTGGTAGTCTACCAAATCCTGCTTCTGATAATCAAGCAGGAGGTGACGCTTCCCGCAATGCTTGGTTGGGCCGGAATCGGCATTGCCGCAGCAGTCTTACAGGCAATCCTGACATCCTTTGCCGGTATCTGCTCTCATACGGCGGCTTTCAACACCATGCACAGAATCAAGGTCAGAGTATTGGAGCATATGTCCAAATTCAACCTTGGATTCTTTCAGGAACACGCGCCCGGACAGATCAAAACAACCTTGTTTGATGATGTGGACAGGATTGAAACCTTTCTGGCCCACAGCACTTTGGAACTGGCCCAGGCAATCGTCGTTCCTCTGATGATGTTCATTTTCATGCTGCGGCTGAACTGGATTATGGCGCTTATCATGCTGGTTCCTATGATCTTGGGGATTGCAATTCCGATGGCCCTCATGGGGCGCTACCCGGATTTGACGGACGAGTTTGCAGGCGATACGGAAAAGCTGAACGCTTCCGCAAATGAATTTATCACCGCTATGCCGGTTATCAAAATGTATCACCTTACAGCCGAAAAATTTGAGCAGTACCGAAATTCCTTGAAGATATATACAGACTGTTGGATTAAGATGTGTGAATCGTCCTGCAATCCGCTGTCTATCGCTCTTGTGGTTTTGGATTCTGCCATTCTGTTCACGCTGCCGGTGGGCGGTTGGCTGTATCTGCGTGATTCGCTGTCTGCGGCATCGTATCTTCTCTTTATTCTGCTGACTATGTGCTTTTTCACGTCTTTCCTGAACATGGTGACGATTGCTATGCAGTCTATGGAGCTGGGCAGCGGCCTTGATAATGTGAAGAAGATCATGGATATGGAAACCATGAAAAGCGGACAGCAAACCCTTTCCAAAACCGGCTGTTATGGTATTGACTTTGACAATGTGACCTTTAACTACACACAAGGCGGAAAGGATGCGTTGTCCGACGTTGATATTCATTTGGAACCGGGCAGCTTAAATGCTTTTGTCGGCCCGTCCGGTGCTGGCAAGACGACGGCGGTACAGCTCCTTGGCCGCTATTGGGACGTGAGCAGCGGGACAATCAAGATTGGCGGCGTCCCGGTTACAGAACTTCAAACCGAAAATCTTTCTGACTTAACCGCGTTTGTATTCCAGGATGTATTTCTTTTGGAGGACACGCTTCTTGAAAATATCCGTATGGGAACAGATGCTACCGAGGAACAGGTACGCCAGGCGGCAAAGGCGGCGCAGATTGACGATTTCATTATGAGCCTGCCGAAAGGATACGCAACGAGAATAGGCGACGAGGGAGTGAAATTATCCGGCGGCCAGCAGCAGCGGATTTCGATTGCGCGGGCCATTTTGAAAGACGCGCCTATCGTTGTTTTCGACGAGGCAACTTCCTATTCAGACATTGAGAACGAACACAAAATACAGCTTGCACTCCAAAACCTCCTGCGAGGAAAGACCACGATTATGATTGCCCACAGGCTTCATACCATCCGCAATGCGGATAAAATTTTTGTCTTTCAGGATGGAAAAGTTGTCGAACAGGGAACGCATGATGAACTGATCGCCAGCGGAAGTACATACAGCCATATGTGGGACACCTATACAAGAGAAACTATCGGGGAGGAGTGAAAAGACTATGTTACGCAGTATTCAGAAATTGATTGGTGACAAACGAAAGCAGTTGATATTTCCTATTTTCCTTATGTCACTGGACGCCATCGGAAGCCTTGTCATGTACCTTATGCTGTATTTTACCGTAATTCATCTCCTGAACGGTTCTCTGACAGGTGGGCTTGTACGAAACTATACCATTGTATGCCTTATCAGTATAATTCTCCGGCTGATTATTTACCGCAGCGGCTATTTTCTCTGCTTTTCCAGAGGGGCCGAAATGTGCAGCGGCCTACGCTTGGATTTGGCAAACCATTACCGTTCTCTAAGCCTTGGCTATTTTAATCAAAACAGCAGCGGGTATCTGCTTAGTACACTGACAAAGGATTTAAGCAATTTTGAACTTGTATTGACCCATACGCTGCCCTCTATCGTCAAAACATTGGTCATGGGCTGCCTGATCTTGGTTGGAACCTTTTTTATCAACTGGAAACTGGCGTTGGCCGAGTGCGTGGTAATTCTGATCGCGTTGCCGGTTTTGAATTGGGGCAACCGGCTTGTAGAGAAGTACGGAACGATCAAGCGTGATCTGACTTCTAAAATGATCTCTATTGTTCTGGAATACATCAAGGGCATGAAAGTGTTCAAGTCTGCAAATATGACAAGTACGCACTTCACAAGAATGTCTGATACGTTGGAGGACATACGGAAAACCAGCGTACAGGCGGAAGTAAAAACCGCCGCCCCCACAAGTATGTATTCTATCATTGCAAATTTCCTTTTGCCGTTTGTCCTGCTGATTGGAAGCTATCTGTTCCTTGGCGGTACGATTGCTTCTGAACTGCTTGTGGCGTTTATGCTTATGAGCCTTGCGCTTTCTGCGCTGCTGATTGCGTTTGAACATTCGTATAACCTGCTGAAAGAACTGAAACTTGCCACTTCTAATCTGGAACAGGCATTTGACACAAAGCCGCTATCCTACAAAGAAGAAAAGGTAAAGCTCTCGCACTTTGATATTACCTTTGAAAACGTGGACTTCTCCTATAACCAGCAGGCCGATGTTTTACACAATATCAGTTTTCATGCCCCGGAGGGAAGCACTACGGCGCTGATCGGGCCGTCCGGCTCCGGCAAATCTACGGTTGCTAATCTGATCGCCCGGTTTTGGGATGTGACAAAAGGCTGCGTCCGCATTGGTGGGCAGGACATACGGGAGCTAAATCCTGACGGACTTTTGCACTATATCAGTGAGGTATTCCAGGAAAATACTTTGCTGTCCGATACGATTTACAACAATATCAAAGCTGGCCGTGAAGATGCTACCGAACAGGAAGTGATTGCGGCGGCAAAGGCGGCCCATTGTCATGAATTTATCGAAAGACTGCCTAATGGCTATCAGACCCATCTTGCCGAGGGCGGCAACACCCTGTCTGGCGGTGAAAAACAGCGGATTGCTATTGCAAGGGCAATCTTAAAGGACGCGCCTATCCTGCTTTTGGATGAATCAACGGCTTCTCTGGACGCTGACAATGAAGCAAAGATCAATCAGGCGTTAGACCGCCTGATGAAAGGGAAAACCGTTTTCGTGATTGCCCACCGTCTGAACACTATTCAGAACGCAGATCAGATTATTGTGCTGAGTCAGGGACGGATTGAAGAAACGGGAACGCATGAAGAACTGTTAAGAAAGAAAGGCCATTACTACGAAATGGTGCAGGAACAGCAGAAAGCAAGAGAATGGATTGTAAAGGGGGCATAAACAGGAGCCGGTAAAGGAGGTGATACCGATGGGGCTACTTGACCTATTACTGGTTGCTGTCGGTCTATCAATGGACGCTTTCGCGGTTTCAGTATGCAAAGGTTTGAATACCAAAATGCACCCAGTAAAAACAGGGCTTGGTAGGGCTATATTTTGGTGGATTCCAGGCTCTTATGCCTACGCTGGGATATATCTGCGGCGGAACAATTCGCCAGTACATTGAAGCGGTTTCCAAATATGTTGCACTGTTTCTTCTGTGCATAATCGGTATCAACATGATTCGAGAAAATCTAAAAGGTGAATGTAAAGAAACAAACGGAGCATTGGGTTTTACTGTTATGGTTCCGACTGCGATTGCTACAAGTATTGACGCTTTTGCTGTCGGCATAACGCTGTCAGCCTTAAATGTAAAAATTATCCCCTCGGCAACACTGATAGGAACCACAACATTCTTAATTGCATTTGTCGGCGTATGGATTGGACACTTTTTCGGAAATCGGTTAGGAAACCGGGCCGGAATATTAGGCGGTGTGATTTTAATTTTAATCGGGGTACGGATTTTTATTATGGGCTGACAGAAAAGAATTGGAGGAATTTAAGAAATGAAAAAATTAAATGAATTGAGTGATGGCTCCTGCGGAAGGGTTGTTGCAATCAACGGGGACGCGCATTTTCAAAGCCGCGTGACCTCCATCGGCCTTACGATTGGCTGCCCTTTTGAAGTGATTCAAAATCCGAAAAAGCGGCCCGTTTTGGTGTACGCAAGGGACACGATGGTTGCCATCAACAAAACGGAATCTGACAAAATCATGGTGGAGGTGACAAAACAATGAGTGAAAAAACGATTGCCCTTTTAGGCCAGCCGAACTCCGGCAAATCAACCTTGTTTAATGGCCTGACTGGTTCCCGTCAGCACGTCGGGAACTGGCCCGGAAAAACAGTGGAGCGCAAGGATGGTTCTTTCGTTCACAAAGATACCACCTATAAAATCATTGATCTTCCGGGAACTTATAGCCTGTCTGCAAATTCGGATGAAGAAGTTGTTACACGGAATTACATAGCCAGTGGGCAGGCAGATGTTGTTTGCATATTGGCTGACGCCTCCCAGCTCAACCGCAGCCTTTTCATGCTGGCTGATTATACCGGGATTCGCGTTCCCGTGGTTCTCCTGCTGAATATGATGGATGTGGCAAAATCGCAGGGGAAGCAGATTGACACCAATGGAATCGCTAAATCCCTGGGCATCCCTGTTGTGCCGCTGGTTGCTGCCGATAAAAAACAGTATGGCACATTTTTCCGTATGTTAGAAAGCATTGATAAAAATGCTTCGACTTTAGACGAAAAGCGCTTGGCGCAGATTTATCAGAATACAATCGGGGCCGCGTTTGACGAGATCAAGGCGCTGCTTCCTGCGGACGGAATCGGCATCTATTCGTCCACATGGTTGACTGCAAAGCTGATAGAACAGGACAAATTGGCGCGTTCTCTTGTGAAAGAAACCGTTGATGCAGGCACTTATACCGCGATTGAAAAGAAGCTGTCCGATGTAAAGGACGGAAACCTTTTGACAGGTGATTGCAAATTCCAGTGGATTGACAAACTTGTAAATGAGAACGTGACCAGCAAGAAGAACAAGCTGCTGCGGAGCCGGTTTGATAAGGCGGCCACAAGCAAACGCTGGGGAAAGCCTATTGCCATTGGCATGATCGTTTTAGGTCTGATCTGCTCTATGGTGATTGGCTTCCCGCTGATGGGGCTTTTCAGCGGGCTTATCAGTGCAATTTCCGTCCCTCTGGCTAACTGGCTGCTGGATATAGGCGCAGCGCCATTCCTTGTATCGCTGCTCTGCAACGCCATTTTGACCGCTGTTTCTTTCGCTCTGCAAATGGCAAGCTATGTGTTCGGAATCAGCCTTGTCTTTGGCCTGATGGAAGATGTCGGCTATATGGCGCGAATCTCCTATGTATTCGATGATACTATGACAAAGCTGGGATTACAGGGCAAAGCAATTATGCCTTTCCTCGTCAGTTTCGGATGCAATATCGGCGGAATCACTGGAACAAGGGTCATTGATTCATGGGGACAGCGTGTTATGACGATTGCCCTGTCCTGGGTAGTCCCCTGCGCTTCTACCTGGGGCGTAGTTGGACTTGTCAGCGGTACGTTCTTCGGAAACGGGGCTGCTGTCGTAGTTCTGGCGTTGTTTGCCGTGGCGTTTTTGCACATCTTTATCACTTATAAGGTGTTTGGCCGGTCTTTGAACAAGGTAGAGGGGCGCACCGGCTTAATTATGGAATTGCCGCCTTACCATAAGCCTCATTGGAAAAGCCTGTTTGGTTCCGTTTTCAGCAAAATGGGAAATGTACTTAGCCGCGCACTCCGTATTATTATTTGCATTTCCGTGATCTTCTGGCTGCTTTCTTACTCGGCGGACGGAAATGTGGCGAACAGTATCATTTACAAGGTAGGAACCTTTATTGAACCTGTGACAAGCCTGTTTGGTTTACCGTGGCAACTGTTTATCGCTTTTGTCGCTTCCGCTATGGGCAAGGAGGCTTCTCTTGGCGTTATGGCTTCCCTGTTTAACACGGGAAGTATTTGGGCGGCTATTGAGCAGTCCGCTACCGTAGACACGGCGGCACTTAGTACAAGTATGCTGTCCGTCATATCCAGACCGGAAGCTCTTGCTTTCCTGTTCGCGTTTTTCTTCAATATGCCTTGCCTGATGGCCTTGACCGCAACAACCCAGGAAACACACTCTATGAAATGGACTGTGCGAATTGCGCTCTATTATGTCCTTACAGCCTTGATTATGGCAACGATTGCGTATCACGTCGGTCTTGTTATTTTCTAAAGGAAAGGAGTTATTGTGCTAATTCAATTATTGGAGTATTTACAAAGCGGGAAAACATACAGCGTTCAGGAGTTGGCTGAACTTCTGCATAAGGACGTAGGGAGCATCCAAGTGGAACTTGAATATTTGGAGAACCAAGGATATATCCGAAAAGTAGCTTATCAAGCCGACTGCAATCATAATTGCAACGGCTGTCATGACTGCGATCAGCCTACCCCGGCTGCCCCTGATGTCAATATATGGGAAGTTATTAAACGAACCGAATAGGAGAAACAAAATGAAACTGTATGAGTCGGGCGAGGATTATTTAGAAGCCGTACTAATGCTGCAAAAGAAAAATGGTATGGTACGCTCTGTTGACCTTGCCCGGCACATGGAGGTGTCAAAGCCCAGCGTGTGCCATGCAGTGGCTACCTTGCGGGACGGCGGCTTTCTTATGATGGACGAAGATCACTTTCTCCATCTGACCGATGTTGGCCGGGAAGTTGCCGAAAAAATCTACGAGCGTCGCTGCTTCTTTACCGAGCAACTTATCACCGCAGGCGTTGACCCCAAAACTGCGGAGGTCGATGCCTGTCGTATTGAACACATCATCAGCGATGAGAGTTTTGACCGGCTGAAAGAGGCAGACGCACAAAAGCAAGAATAAACCGAATAAGCCAAGCGATCCTGCCCCGACCAACGGGGAAAAGAAAAAAACCGTTGCAGGGCAGGTAGCTTCGTGCGCCCATAATGGATTTTCAGGGTACTGCGGCGGTTTTGAGTACATCAAGGCCGCCGTTTCTTATGCCCTCGACAAAGGAGTGACGACTACACGCTGACACGGCGGCTTTAGGAGGGAACCGCCATGAAGCACATTGACCGCCGACAAATTCAGACGATATTTCACTACCGTCAAAAAAAAGCCCAGTCAACGAACAGGCCCCGTCTGGCAGCCGGTGCGAAAATTGTCATTCTGTAAGTGAATATTGGAGTTTTTGCGCTCGAATAGCTTTCTGCTGTCCGGGCGTTTTTTCATACCTGTGGAGCCGTAACATCGGGCCAGCATGGCCCGAACCCTGGCCCCAGTGCCGTTCTCCGCCGCCCCGTTCAGATTTTCTCACAAAAATCTGAACGGAGGAAAGGCAGATGGAAGTCACCATCAATTATAACGGACAAGCTGTGGCCGTGGAGGTCACGCTGGAAGTCTATGAATTTCTTGACCGGGCCGATCACAAAACGGAGAACCTGTTCCATGAACAGCGGCGGCATTGGGATGGCCGGGAGTTTGACGAGTACATCATTACCACCGAGGGTGTAGGGGGCTACGGCGAAACGCCGGAAGAATACCTTTGCCGCATGGAAACGCTGCATGAGCTGATGACTGTTCTGGACACCTGTACCGAGGCCCAGCGACGCCGGTTCCTGCTCTATGCGCTTGACGGGCTGAGCCTTGCAGAGATCGGTGTGCTGTGCGGCTGCTCCAAAGTGGCTGTTTATCAAAGTGTGGAGGCGGTTAGAAAAAAATTTATAAATTTCTTTGAGAACAGGCTTAACGAATGACCTGTTTTCTGGCTACCAAGTGAAAGGGATCATTTCCCTTATCTCAGCGAGGGGCGGACAGCGGACGAGCTGTCCGCCTCTCCGATTTTCAGGAGGTAAGCCTATGAAAACAATCAATCTGCGGTGGATGTATCCCCACTACCGGCATGATGAGTTTGTGGATGTTACAGACGAGGTATGGGCAGCGATGTATCAGGCCCAGCGGGAGATGGAGAACTATGAGCGCCGGAAAGTCTACCACCGCGCCTACTACTCTCTGGACGCATACAGCTGGCTGGAAAATTACGCACTGGAACACAGCAGATCGCCGGAAGATATTTTGCTGGAACGAGAAGAAATGACCACCCGCCTGCACCTGATTGCAGCTCTGCCTGCGGCTCTGGCTCATGCCACTCCGACACAGGCCCGCCGTGTTCACACCTACTACATTGCCGGTATCAAGCAGCCGGAAATCGCCAGGAGAGAGGGTATCCACAGCAGTAAGGTCAGCGTTGCCATCCACCGGGGGCTGCGGAATATGCGCCGTTGCTATGATGTCCTTTTTCAAACAGAGTGAGGGCGTGCCTATGCAGACCATCAATCTCAAACAATATTATCCATTTTGCAAAGAGGACATTTGTGTGGAGGTGTCCGATGAGATCGTCGAAGCGTTTCTTCTGGACAAGAGAGCCGAGGCCGCCAGAGATCGTAAGATGTTCCGGTATAAGGCGTTTTATTCCCTCGATTGTAACGATGGAATCGAAAATGCCGCCATCGGCTGGGCGCAGCCATCGCCGGAGGACTACCTGATAGAAAAAGAAGAATTAGCCGAATACGAAGAACTGATACGGCGATTGTACGAAGCCATTTCTTTCCTGCCGCCTATGCAGGCTCGCCGTGTCCATGCCCGCTATATGCTGGGTATGAAAGTGAAAGATATTGCCGCAATGGAGGGTATCACGCCATCACAGGCAGGAAAATCCATCCATGCCGCACTGCGGAGGCTGCGCCGGTACTTTGCGCGTCAGAAATGGACGGTCAATCTATGAGTATTTCCAAAGAAAAGAGGTGCCTGACATGAACGAAAAAATTACAGCCCACCCCCAAAAAGAAGAACGGGAGAAAGTCCTGAAGGAGATTCGGCAGCTTGAGAATCGCCAGAAGATTTTGGAGAACAAGCAGCGGAACGAGGAACGCAAGGCCCGCACCCGCCGCCTAATTGAGCGTGGGGCCGTTTTGGAGGGCATTTTCCCTCTGGCCCCCGACCTTCCCGGCGTAGAGGTCAAAGCGTTCCTGATTGCCCTGTCCCATCTTCCGGGGGCTGCGGAATTGACTGCAAACCTGCCAAAATCCGGGGACACGCCATAAGTCCCTTGTTTACAAGGGCGCACTTATACACCGTTGCCGGTGCTGTGCGCCCTGCCGGGGGCATTGCGTACTTCGTCCGCGATGGGAAGCTACGCTCCCCAAACCCCTTGTGCGCTCTGCACAGCCAAACACCCGCTTTGCGTTTGTCCGGCTCCACAGAGCCTGTTATCCCCTCACTGAAAGGAGGTGTTCCCCATAGATTTCTGTCATATCCCCGTCAGTATCATCAAGCGCAGCGCAGGCCGGTCTGCCGTTGCCGCAGCTGCTTACCGCAGCGGAACCAAGATGACAAATGAATGGGATGGAATGACCCACGACTACACCCGGAAAGGCGGCATTGTCCATGCGGAGATCATGCTGCCCGCCCACGCCCCGCCGGAATTTGCAGACCGTTCTATCCTCTGGAACAGCGTGGAGCAAATCGAGAAAGCAAGGGACAGTCAGCTTGCCCGCGAGATTGAAGCAGCCCTGCCCCGTGAACTGTCCGGCGAACAACAGCTTGCCCTTGTGCGTGCCTATGTGAAGGACAACTTTGTAGACAAAGGAATGTGTGCCGACTTTGCTATCCATGACAAGGGAACCGGCAATCCTCATGTCCATATCATGCTGACGCTCCGGCCTCTGAAAGAAAATGGACAGTGGGGCGCAAAGTGCCGCAAGGCATACGATCTGGACGAGAACGGACAGCGTATCCCGGATGGGAAAGGCGGCTGGAAAAATCATCGGGAGGATACGACCGACTGGAACGATAAAGGAAATGTGGAGATTTGGCGGGCAGCGTGGGCAGCCTACACCAACCGGGCGCTGGAATCTGCCGGTAGACCGGAGCGCATTGACCACCGCAGCTACAAGCGGCAGGGCATTGATAAAATCCCCTCTGTCCATCTGGGGCCAGCTGCCAGCCAAATGGAAAAGCGCGGTATCCGCACCGACAAGGGGGAAGTAAACCGACAGATCGCCGCCGACAACAAACTGCTGAAAGAAATTAAAGCCCGCATTACCCGTCTTTATCGCTGGTCGAAAGACGAAGCGGAAAAACCACAAACACAGCAAAGTAGCTTGACTGCTTTGTGGGAGGCCCAGCAGCAGTTGAACACTCCCCGCACCCGCACCGGCAAAATCCGGGCTTTGCAGGAAAGCGCTGCACTATTTAGCTTTTTACAGGCAAACGGCATCCAGTCTATGCAGCAGCTTCATGAAAAAATCGCTGATATGAACAGCCGTTACTATGACCTGCGGGGAAAGATCGTCAAGGCTGAGCGCCGGATCGCCATTCTTACCGAACGCGGGGAGATGTGGGAACAATACAACCAGTACAAGTCCATCCACAAACAGCTTGCCAAAGTAAAGCCGGAAAAGCGGGAACAGTTTGAGCAGCGCCACAGCCGGGAACTGATCCTGTATGACGCAGCAGCCCGGTATCTGAAAGAACTGAAAGATAGCGGCGAGGGGATCACCCCGAAGGCATGGCAGCGGGAGATCGACCAGCTGACCGCCGGAAAGCAGACGGACACGCTTGCCATGAAATCCATGAGGGAGGATTTGAAAGCAGTGGAACGGCTCCGCAAAACCGCCGAGCAGCTGTCCCGACAGGAACGGGACAAGTCTCACGACCGTGGGCCGGAGCGGTAAAGGCTACCGCGTTTTGGCGTACCTCTGTCAAGTGCGTCGCGTTTCACGACATACCTTTGCATACAGAAAAACCGCCGTACAGGTTTCCCCATACGGCGGCAGACTGTTTATTTGCCGAACAAGTCGCTGTGTGTGCCGGTGCGGGCCAGCGTCAGCACCAGAACATCATCCTCTATGCGGTAGACAAGCAGCCAGTCCGGGAGAATATGACATTCCCGATGGCCCGCCCAATCGCCGGACAGGTCATGGTCGCGGTTCTTATCCGGCAGCGGTTCGCCCATTGCCAGCAATGCTACGACCTGCTCCAGCAGCTCAATCTTCAAGCCACGCTTTATGGCTCGTTTGTAGTCTTTTTTGAAACTGGTCGTGTACTTGACGGTATATTTGGTTTCTTTCATCTTTTCAGGTCAGCAAACAACTCGTCAAGGTCATTGTAGCCCTTTACAGACGGGTCTTTTGCAATCCTTTCCGCTTCCAGCATGGCAGCAACCGTTTCTTTGTTCGGCTGTTCCAGCCTTACCTCAAAGGGAATGCCGCCTTCACGAAGCGACTGGCGCACAAAGATGTTAAACGCCGTAGTCAGGTTCATGCCAAGTTCAGTAAACAGTGCGTCCGCCTGCGCTTTCAAATCTGCGTCCATGCGGATACTGATGTTTGTGGTATTTCCAGCCATACGATCAACCCCTTTCTGCTGGCAATTATAGTATATGCCATTTGCACGAAGAAAACAATACTTTGCACGAATATTTGACAATAAATTCATTCGAGGAGGTTACACGCTTTATGAAAGAAATCATTTATGAAGAACAACAAGACTGAACCTATCCCTGTCATGGATTACCGCCAGTACCGCAGAGCGCGGAAACTGGTGCATGAGTGCTGTAACTACATCGACGGAAACTGTATCGCTCTGGACGATGGGGAGGAATGTGTCTGTGTCCAGTCTATTTCCTACTCCCTGTTGTGCAGGTGGTTTCGGGCGGCGGTATTACCGCAGGATAAGGAACTGGAAACGGCGCTGTTCCACCGGCTGAATGCTAAGAAATGCTCCGTATGTAGGGCGCTGTTTACCCCCGGTTCCAACCGGGCCAAATACTGCCCGGAATGTGCCGCACGCATGAAGCGGATCAACGCCGCAAAGCGCAAGCGGAAACAACGGGAGAAATGTCACGCTTTAGGGGCTGAAAAACCCTTGTAAATCAAGGCTTTCTTCGGGGGTGTCAAAGGCAGTCTGATAGATTTATCCTCTGCCCCCTAAAATAGCCTTAAAATGCGTACAGAATCCCAAGAGAACCCCAAGGAGGAACCCTATGTCAGACAATCGAAAATATTATTACCTGAAACTCAAAGAAAACTATTTTGATGATGATTCCATCGTGCTGCTGGAAAGTATGCAGGACGGTGTGCTGTATTCTAACATTCTGCTCAAGCTGTATCTGAAATCGCTGAAACATGGCGGGCGGCTCCAGCTTGACGAGGACATCCCTTACACGGCGCAGATGATCGCCACCATTACCCGCCAGCAGATCGGCACTGTTGAGAGAGCCTTGCAGATATTTTTGAAGCTGGGTCTTGTGGAAGTGCTGGACAGCGGCACATTCTACATGAGCAACATCGAACTTTTAATCGGCCAGTCCTCTACTGAGGCCGAGCGAAAGCGGGCTGCAAGGCTTCAAAATAAGGCTCTTTCTGCGCTCCGGACAAGTGGCGGACATTTGTCCGACATTCGTCCACCAGAGATAGAGTTAGAGAAAGAGAAAGAGATAGAGATAAAGAGAGAGATAGAGAAGGTACGCCCTGAAACGGGGCACCCTTCCCACACTTATGGCCATTACCAGAATGTTTTCCTGACAGATGAAGAACTGGCAGACTTGCAGGCCAGCTTTCCTGCTGTATGGGAACAGTACATCGAAAAACTGTCCGAGTACATGGCTTCTACCGGCAAGTGTTATCAGAGCCATGCAGCGACCATCCGGCGCTGGGCCGGTGAGGACGCTAAAAAAGCTGTCACACCCTCACGCAACCGGGATTACAGCGTAAAGGAGGATGAAACTGTATGATTGAGATTACCGCAGAAATCCGGGCGTTCATCGACAGGGCAGCTGTCGGTGTGGAATTGGCTGAGGACGAGTATATAGATCCGTCAGACGGTCTCATCCACTGTAAGAAATGCGGCGGCCAGAGGCAGACCGTTGTGCCATGCTTTGGGAAATCCGGCTACTTTATGCCGCGCTGCATCTGCCAGTGCCAGCGGGAGGCTGAGGAGCAGCGCAAGGCTGCTGAAGAACGGCAGCGCCGCATGGAGCGTATCAAACGCCGAAAGGCACAGGGCTTGCAAGACCGTTATCTGTACGACTACACATTTTTCAATGATAACGGGCAAAACCCATTGATGGACAAGGCTCACGCCTATGTAGAGAACTGGAAAGAGGCATATAAGAGCAATATCGGGCTTTTGCTGTTTGGAGATGTGGGAACCGGCAAGTCTTTTTTCGCCGGATGTATTGCCAACGCTCTACTTGACCAGGATGTGCCGGTGCTGATGACGAACTTCCCCACCATTCTGAACCGCCTGACCGGGATGTTCTCTGAGGACAGGTCAGAGTTTATTGCCAGCTTTGACGAATATGACCTGCTTATCATTGACGATCTGGGTGTAGAGCGCAGTACAGAATATGCTATGGAGCAGATGTTTTTCGTCATCGACAGCCGCTATCGCAGCCGCAGACCCATGATTATCACAACAAACTTAAAACTGTCCGAGTTGAAAAACCCGCCTGATCTGGCCCACGCCCGTATCTATGACCGTATTTTGGAACGGTGTGCGCCGATCCTCTTTGACGGGAAGAATTTCCGGGAAGAAAATGCCGGTGCTACCCGACAGGCAGCAAAAGACATTGTAAACAGTAAGCACGACTGATTTTTTACCGGGCGGCACAGACCCGTTCGGAGAAAGGAGCGCCATGAACAAAGAACCCCGTACTATGCAGGTGGCAGACGCCGCTACTGCGTCCAGAGCGCCGGAAAACACGCCAGCGATGGTAAAGAAAATCGGCAAGACAACCTACAAGGTTCATGTCCATTTCAGCAATACCAGCACAGAAACCATGAGCGATAAAATCAAGCGTATGCTTAAAAATGAAATTCAGCAGATATAACAGACTGATAAACGAAGCCGCCTTGTGCTAAACTGATGATGGTACGCACCAAAAATTTTGTCAAGGAGGACACGAAAATGCTTTACACAGAAAAAGAGAAACATGAAATTGAGCGAGTAAAGGAAGTCTTTGCGGAACATCTGCGGCAAAGCCCTGATTTTGAACTGCTCTGGTCGGACAAGGTGGGCTATGTTTGGCTGACGATTGGCGTAAATCCAGTCTATGTGGATACCGGCATCAGGATAGAATCTGCCGCTGATCTCTGCGGCAGGTGTTTGGATGATGTTGCTACGGATGTTTTATATATGACAGGCAACGATCATGCACTGGAAGCAGCCGATCCGCTGGAATTGGCCGAAATCAAGCGGCGCTGGGAGCCATATATCAACCAGCTGCCAGACTATGCGTATCTCTGCAAAGACCTGCTGAACGGAAAAATGTAATCTATCAAACGAGGTGTCAGGAGCCATACAGTGCTTCTGGCACCTTTTTTGTAGATTTTTTGTGAATTTGATTAAAAAGTCCTTGACAATTTGTCTCTGGCAAGACAGCAAAAAGTATTCTTATTTCTTGTGGTGCTCGCCTGGCTCCTTTTGATATTCAGGAAGTAAGAGATGTTACCGCCTACGATGAGTTGCAGCTGGACACTTTGGGAGATAAGAAAACAGCTCTGTTCCTTATCATGTCAGATACAGACAGCACCTTTAATTTTTTGATTTCTATGATTTACACTCAGCTTTTTAACCTGCTGTGTGAGAAGGCTGACGACATTTATGGTGGTCGCCTTCCTGTTCATGTGAGGTGTCTGATTGATGAGGCTGCTAATATTGGGCAGATTCCCAATCTCGAAAAACTGGTGGCAACGATTCGTTCCAGAGAGATTTCCGCCTGTCTGGTATTGCAGGCACAATCTCAGCTGAAGGCAATTTACAAGGATAATGCGGATACAATCATCGGCAACATGGATTCCCGTATTTTCCTGGGCGGTTCGGAACCGACCACCCTGAAAGAACTGAATCAGGCACTTGGGAAAGAAACAATCGATACGTTCAATACTTCCAACACCAGAGGAAACAGTCCTTCCTATGTTATGAATTATCAAAAGTTAGGGAAAGACCTTGCTACTGTGGATGAACTTTCCGTACTGGATGGCAGCAAATGTATCTTGCAGTTGCGTGGTGTGCGACCATTTTTGTCGGATAAATATGACCTCACGCAACACCCAAACTTCAAACTGACCGCAGACTATGACAAGAAAAATGAGTTTAAAATCGAAAAATTTCTCAGTCATCGGTTACGACTGAAAGCGAACGACGAATTTGTTGTGGTGGATGCGGATTAAACAGAAAGGAATGATTCGATGCATGATTTAAAAGCAGTATCTTCGTTGGTAAAGCAGATTCTGGAGGAAAATGCTTCTGCAAGGAACAGCGACAATGTTCTGTACCTGGAAATTTTGCGATACTATTCCTCAGCAAAAGGCGTTGATCTGTATCAGCTGTCCGTACCTGATTTTCTGATGAAGCTGGAGCAGAAAGGCTTTCCGGCGTTTGAAACGGTCAGACGCAGCAGACAAAAGGTACAGGCAACCTATCCCAATCTGGCGGCGACCGGAGCAGTAGGTGAGTTTCGAGCAAGAAATGAAAAGGTGTACCGAGAGTTTGCTAAGAGCGAGGTATAACCTATGACTGTCGGACAGCGTATGAAAAAAGTACGCCTTTTTCGAGGAATGACACAGAAACAACTCGGAATTATGGCGGGACTTGGTGCAAATGGAGATATTCGCATTGCCCAGTATGAAAGCGGGGTTCGGACTCCTAAAGAACAGATGCTTATCAAAATAGCAGATGTACTTTGTGTACAGCCTGCTGTTTTTTCTTCAAGAGTCTGCGCTTCTAAAAATGATTTTATACAGGCTCTCTTTTGGATAGAGGAATTAAAAGGTGGTGATGAAATATATGACTGTATAAAGGTATGGGAGAAAATGAAATCCAAATATGAAGCCGGTGAAATTTCAAAGGAAGAATATTTTCAATGGAAGCTCACCTATGGCAGTAACCCTCCGACCGAAACAACGGTATGATGGAGGGCTTTTTTTGTACTCAAAATTTGTATTCAAAGATTCAGGAGGATAACAATATGGAATTTTTCACTTCCGCAGTTGATGTTTTGAAGATTCTGGTCATTGCTCTGGGTGCTGGTCTTGGTATCTGGGGTGCGATTAACCTGCTTGAGGGTTATGGTAATGATAACCCTGGAGCAAAGAGCCAGGGTATGAAACAGTTGATGGCAGGCGGCGGTGTCGCTCTGATTGGAACGACTCTTGTTCCCCTGCTTGCGAATCTGTTTTCCTGATTATCGGAGGAAACTCCGGCAGGCGGCGAAAGCTGCCTGTTACATATCGACTATTAACTGTAATGTTAGAAAGGAAATGAAAAATGGGAAGAAGAAAGAGATTGTATCCGATGAATCTGCTGACAGAATTATCACTGAATCAGGAAATGGGAACAAACATTGATTATGAAAATTTAAGCGAAGATCAACTTGCTGGCTTACATTATGCTCTATCCTGTTTGACTGAGCGAAACCGGCTTCTTATTCGTGAATATTATGAGAACTATAAAAGCCGACGTCAGCTTGCAGAAACATATCGTTTACCCGAAAGTTATATCCGACAGTGCATTGCTCGTGCGCTGCGGGATTTCAGTGGAAACACCAAGATGTTTTCCTATATCACAAATGGCTATCAAGCCAATATGGAATGTCTTACCCGACAACTGGCGGAAGAAGAAGCCCTCTATAAACAGAAAAGAGGGATTTGCGATAAAAGTCATCTTTTTTATCAGGATGTTACTGCTTTGAGGTTTCCGGCAAGAATCAATACAGCTTTACGTTGGACAGACATTCAAACAGTTCGTGAATTGCTGATTTGGATTTGTGCGGGATTTCGTATTCGGAATCTTGGTGAAATTTCGATTGAACGGATTTTCGAGAAGCTAACAGCTGAAAATCTGCTGCCTGCCAATTTTCAAGTTGAAGTGCTGCCCAATTCACTGCCACGACTTAATATTGAAGCTGAGGTATTCGGGAAGCTCAATTCCTATGACATATAACAAGTGGGCGGTATGTACCGCCCTTACATAGCCAGGTGACTGTTATTCAGTTGCCTGGCTATTTCTATATCCTCATTTTTCCGGCAGGTGCACATGGCGAAAGAATGAGGAAATCATCAATCTATTTCTATCACAAGGAGGAAAACGTATGGAATTTTTCAACAGCGCAGTAACCGTCCTTCAGACTCTGGTAGTCGCACTCGGTGCCGGTCTTGGTATCTGGGGAGCAATTAACTTGCTTGAGGGCTATGGCAATGATAACCCTGGAGCCAAGAGCCAGGGTATGAAACAGTTGATGGCAGGTGGCGGTGTCGCTCTCATCGGCATTACGCTGGTTCCTCTCCTCTCCGGTCTGTTCGGTTAAGGGAGTGAGGCAGCTGATGTCAGGAGGGGGTGGTCAATGACACAGTCTTTATTTGAAGCGGTAAAACAGTCTGTTACTACAAAAGCAGCCGCAGGACATTACGGGATTGAGGTTAAGCGGGGTGGGATGGCAAAGTGTCCATTCCACTCCGATCAATCTCCCAGCCTGAAGCTGAACGATGACTATTTCTACTGTTTTGGCTGCGGTGCGACAGGCGATGTAATTGATTTTGTTGCCCGCTTATTTCAAATTGGCACGAAGGAAGCCGCAGAAAAGATTGCCGCAGATTTCGGGCTTTTGTATGACCGTCACACCCAGTATATTCCGTCAAAACGAACAGCTACAGCGGCTCAAATTCAAAAACAACGGGAGCGTTACACCTATGGTGTGCTGGCTCGGTATCACCGTCAACTGCAAGAGTGGATGGAGCACTATTCGCCTGAAAGTCCGGAACAGGAGATTGACCTCAGATATGTGGAAGCTGTCCATCAAAAAGACTATGTGGAGTATCTAATGGATATTTTTCTGTCTGGTGATTCAGAAGAAAGAGCTTTGCTTTGTGCCGAACGCAATCCGGACATTCGGAGTATTTCTCATCGTTTGGCTCAGCTTGAAAATGAAAAAAGGCAATTCAAAAATGAATCATTACTACGTTAAAAAGGAGGAAGTTATATGGATTTTTTTAATGAAGCAATAAACGTTCTTCAGGTTTTGGTAGTTGCTTTGGGTGCCGGTCTTGGCATCTGGGGAGCAATTAACCTGCTTGAGGGTTACGGCAATGATAACCCTGGAGCCAAGAGCCAGGGTATGAAACAACTCATGGCAGGCGGCGGTGTTGCGCTTATCGGCATCACATTGGTTCCACTGCTTTCTGGATTGTTCGGTTAAACTCAAAAAGGAGGTAGTCGCCTTTGGACAGCATACTCCAACAGATCACAGACTGGCTGAAAGAAATGCTCATCGGTGCCATTATGGGGAATCTGTCGGGGATGTTTGATTCCGTCAACAATCAGGTTGGCGAGATAGCAACCTCCGTTAGCAGAACTCCGGAGAGTTTCTCACCGGAAATTTTTGCTATGGTTCGCAACATCTCCGAGTCAGTGATTATTCCCATTGCAGGCTTGATTCTTACGTTTATTGCCTGCTATGAGCTGATTCAGCTGATAATCGACCATAACAATCTGGCTAATTTTGAAAGCTGGATTTTTTTCAAATGGGTTTTCAAAACCTTTGTTGCGGTCATGCTTATTACTAACACATTCAATATTACAATGGCAGTTTTCGATGTGGCACAGCACGTTGTAAATGCCAGCGGCGGTATTATAGCCGGAGATACAGCAATAGATGCCTCTGGATTGGAAGCCTTGGAAGAAACACTCCAGGGAATGGACTTAGGTCCGTTGATTGGTTTATTGCTGCAATCCTTTGTGGTGCAGATTACCATGTCCGCCCTTGCCATTGTGATTTTCATTATCGTCTACGGCAGAATGATAGAAATCTATTTAATGGTGAGCCTTGCTCCTATCCCCTTTTCTACCTTTGCAAACAGGGAACAAAATCAGATTGGGCAGAATTATCTGCGTTCGCTGTTTGCCCTCGGATTTCAGGGATTTTTAATTATTATCTGTGTTGGCATTTATGCGGTGCTGGTGCAGTCGCTTGCATTTACAGATGATATTATTGCGGATATTTGGGGCATCATGGGCTACACCGTATTGCTCTGCTTTACCCTGTTTAAGACAGGAACGCTCGCCAAAAGCGTATTCAATGCACACTAACAGAGAGGAGGTTTTTGTTTGGCAGCATATATTCCCGTCCCTCGTGACCTGACGAGGGTAAAATCCAAGGTATTCTTTAATCTGACAAAACGGCAGCTCGTTTGCTTTGGAGCGGCGGCACTTATCGGAGTGCCGTTTTTCTTTTTGCTCAAATCTTTTGGCAATGTCAGTCTGGCAGCATTGGGCATGATCATCATCATGCTCCCACTGTTCTTCCTGGCGATGTATGAAAAGGATGGGCAGCCGCTTGAGGTTATTGCACACCATTTCATTCAGGCAAAGTTTGTACGCCCCAAAATTAGACCATATCAGACAGATAACTACTACGATGTACTGCTTCGTCAGTATCAGCTTGAAAAGGAGGTAGAACGTATTGTTTTTCCAGAAGAAAAACCAGGTAAGAGAAGTCAAAATGCCTGCTCATCTCAACCGGAAACAACAGAGAGAGGTTAAAGCAGTTATTGAACGGGCGAAAAAAGATAACGGGGTTCCGCAGACTGCCCAGCAGTCTATCCCGTTTCAGAGAATGTTTCCAGATGGGATTTGTCGTGTGACAGACAGTTACTACACAAAGACCATTCAGTTTCAAGACATCAACTACCAGTTGGCACAGCAGGAGGACAAAACTGCTATTTTTGACGAGTGGTGCAGCTTTCTCAATTTTTTTGACAGTTCCATTCACTTCGAATTGTCTTTCATGAATATGGGAACCGATGCGGAGAGTTTTGAAAAAAGTGTCCGTATCCCGTTCAGGAAAGACGAGTTTAACCCTGTTCGTGCGGAGTACAGTCAGATGCTGAAAAAGCAGCTCTCTCAGGGCAATAATGGCTTGACTAAGACAAAATATCTGACCTTCGGTATCGAAGCAGAGTCCATGCGGCAGGCAAAACCGAGATTGGCTCATATTGAAAATGACCTCCTCAACAATTTCCGCCGTTTGGGGGTTATTGCAATCCCTTTGGATGGAAAAGAGCGGCTGCGCCTGATGCATGCCATGTTCCACATGGGGGACGATGATAAGTTCTTCTTCGACTGGAAGTGGCTGGTGGAATCCGGTCTTTCCGTAAAGGACTTTATTGCTCCCACTGCTTTCGTTTTCAAAAGCAATCGCACGTTTCAGATGGGCAGTCTGTATGGCTCCATGTCTTTTCTATCTATTACGGCATCCGATCTCAGCGACCGAATGCTGGCAGACTTTCTGGATATGGAGTCCAGTCAGATTGTAACCATGCACATTCAGTCGGTAGACCAGACTGCCGCCATCAAAACCATTAAGCGCACCATCACAGAGCTTGACCGCAGTAAAATTGAGGAACAGAAAAAGGCGGTTCGTGCAGGATATGATATGGACATCATTCCAAGCGACCTCGCCACCTACGGCAAAGATGCCAAAGCACTGCTGAAAGAGCTGCAAAGCCAGAATGAGCGTATGTTCATGGTCACATTCCTCGTTATGAATACCGGACGCACTGAGCAGGAACTGGAAAACAATGTGTTCCAGGCACAGAGTATTGCTCAGAAGCATAACTGTAATCTGCGGCGTTTGGATTTTCAGCAGGAACAGGGGCTGATGAGCAGCCTGCCCCTTGCCCACAACCTGATTGAAATTCGCCGTGGACTGACTACCAGTTCTACGGCTATTTTTGTGCCGTTCACTACACAGGAACTGTTCCAGGGCGATGGAGAAACACTCTATTATGGTTTGAACGCACTGTCGAACAATCTGATTATGGTGGACAGGAAGAAGCTCAAAAATCCAAATGGTTTGATTCTGGGCACTCCTGGTTCCGGTAAGTCTTTCAGTGCCAAGCGTGAAATCACCAATGCATTTCTGGTGACGAACGATGATGTGATTATCTGCGATCCTGAAGCAGAATATACTGCACTTGTTCACAAATTTAATGGACAGGTGGTAAAAATCAGTTCTTCCAGTACTAACTATATCAATCCGATGGATATTAACATCAATTACTCAGAGGATGATAATCCGGTGGCATTGAAAGCAGATTTTATCCTGTCACTCTGTGAATTGATTGTAGGCAGTAAGGATGGATTGCAGCCGGTCGAAAAGACCGTCATTGACCGTTGTGTTCACCAGATTTATCAGCGGTATTTTGATGACCCCAAACCGGAAAATATGCCCATTCTGGAGGACTTGTATAATGCACTTCTGAAACAGGACGAAAAAGAAGCACACCATGTTGCGACTGCCCTTGAGATTTATGTCAAGGGTTCTCTGAAAGTGTTCAACCACCGAACCAACGTGGATATTCAGAACCGCCTGGTGTGTTACGACATTAAGGAACTGGGCAATCAATTGAAAAAAATTGGGATGCTGGTTGTACAGGATCAGGTCTGGGGACGTGTCACCCAAAACCGTAATGCAGGAAAATCTACTCGATATTATATCGACGAGTTCCACTTGCTGCTCAAAGAGGAACAGACAGCAACCTATTCCATTGAAATCTGGAAGCGATTCCGTAAATGGGGCGGTATTCCGACCGGCATCACCCAGAACGTAAAAGACCTGCTTCGCAGTCCGGAGATTGCCAACATCCTGGAAAATTCGGACTTCATCTATATGTTCAACCAGGCAAGCGAGGACAGAACCATTCTGGCTCAGCGCCTGAATATCTCTCCCCATCAGCTCTCCTATGTCACGAACTCCGGTGAGGGCGAAGGACTTTTGTTTTATGGCAACGTGATTCTTCCGTTTGTTGACCGATTCCCGAAGGACATTGAGCTGTACCGTATTATGACCACCAAATTGTCTGAGGTATCCAAAGAAAAGGAGGGGTAATAGATGGCGAAAAGACCTACCCGACTCCGTTTTACTGAGGATGATTTGTCCAGCGATGCGGTAAAAAAGGCTGCTGGAAAAGCGGAAAAAGCCGCAGCGAAGGCAGAAAAGGCAGTGGATAAAATCACTCCAAAGAAACACCGCAAGCTACGGCAGGAAGCTGATGTTTCCGCTAGCAGAACTGCAAAACTTCGTTTTGGCAAGGCAAAGGCAGATGATATTCCCCCAAAGCCTTCCGGTATCAAACGAACGGCAACTCATGCACCGGTAGATACCTTGTCTGCGAATGTCCACAAATCTATCTCTCGATATGAAGATGATAATGTGGGCGTTCAGACAGCCCATCAGACAGAGCTTGGTGCGGAAACTGCTTACCATGTTGCCGATCATGCGGTTTACAGTCATAAGCTGAAAGCCTATGACAAGGCAGAAAAGTTGGTGAGCAAATCAGATAGGGAAAATGTGAATGCGCTGTTTGAAAAGTTTAAAAAGGACAATCCCAATGCTTCTTCCAATCCTCTTTCCCGATGGAAGCAAAAACACAACATCAAGAAAGAATACGCCGCAGCACGAGCCGGAAAAAGTGGAAAAGCGACAGTGAAAGGGGCAGAAAAGACTGCAAAGGGTACTAAGACTGTCACACAGAAAATTGCAAATTTTTGCGTGTCGCATAAAACGGCACTGCTCTGGGTGCTGGCAATAGGACTGCTGTTTATGGTCGTATCCGGAATGTTCTCTGCTTGCTCTACCATGTTTCAGGGGGGCACTCAGGTAGTACTGGGGACTTCTTTTACTGCGGAAGATGAGGACATTCTGGGTACGGATGAAGATTATACAGCTTTGGAAAATGATTTGCGAAGCCAGGTGGACAATATTGAATCCACTCACTCGGGGTATGACGAATACCGTTATTCTCTGGATGAAATCGGACACAATCCGTATGAACTTGCAGCCTATCTGACAGTCGTTTTTGAGGACTATACCCGTGAAGAAGTGCAGGAAGAGCTTGCCCGATTGTTTGACGCACAGTATGACCTAGAGTTGGATGAGGAGGTAGAGATACGTTCTTATACAACCACGGATGAAGATGGCAATACTTCTACCGTTTATTATGAATATCGCATCCTGAACGTTACGTTAACCAACCACGGACTTGGAAATGTAATTCGTTCATCCGGATTGAGTGCAGATCAACTGGAGCGATATGAGGTGCTGCTGGAAACTCTGGGAAACCGTTCCTACCTGTTTGGTGAGGATGTTTCTTCCGCTCCTGGCGGTGGTGGAGAGTATGAGGACTATGATATTCCTGGTGAAGCCCTGACCGATACTGCCTTTGCCAATATGATACGGGAAGCGGAAAAGTATCTGGGCTACCCTTATGTTTGGGGCGGTTCCTCCCCTTCTACCAGTTTTGACTGCTCTGGATTTGTCAGTTGGGTAATCAATCATTGCGGCAACGGTTGGAGCGTTGGCAGGCAAACGGCAAGTGGGCTGAAAAATCTCTGCGATATTATCCCCCCTTCGGAAGCAAAACCAGGAGATTTGATTTTCTTCCAAGGAACCTATGCAACAACCGGCGCTTCCCATGTAGGGATTTATGTGGGCGATGGGATGATGATTCACTGTGGCGATGTGCGCCCAGCAGGGCGGAAGTAGAAGTAGAGAAAGGAGAGATGAAACAAGGCACTACCTCGGAAGATAACCCGAGAACTCACCTGTCTTACCGATGAGCCGAAAGGTGTAACGGGAACAGAGCACGACAGGAAAGCGGTAAATCATCTAAAGGTAATCGGATGCGACTGAACCGCAAGAGTAAGTGAATATAAGGATGAAACTGGATTTGTTGAATGCGAGTTTCGAGCCTCTGTTCAGTGTAGGCATAGGAAATTTACCTGAAACCTATGGTGCAGACGGTGAAAGGGAGGGTTGCCCCCTGACACGTTATCGAATGCCGGATAGGGTCTCCATTCGGCAGGTTATCAAAACGATGCACGGCAAGCCGGAGAACCGGTCTTAAAGAAACGAAAGCACATCCGAGAATTCACACAGCCTACTACTTCCGCAAACTGGGGATTGCCTAAATCAGAATGCCCGTTTGGGCTATGTGTAATCCGTCAAAAAACGGGATAAACCTCAAGGCTTTGCCAAGAGGAATGACACTGAAAATCTGACATGGCAACGGAGTCCTCGTAGTAGTCCGAGAACGGGAAAGCCGTTCACATGGCGAAGGAGGACAGTTTGAGCGAATTAAAATCGACATTGATTAGGGAGGAAAGCCTCAATGAAACCAACAATTGAGATTTTAACCAAGTTACAGGAGAACTCAGTTAAAAATCATGACGAAGTATGCACGAAGCTGTTTCGATATACGCTTCGCCCTGACATCTACTATGTTGCGTATCAGAACCTTTACGCCAATAACGGCGCGGCAACTAAGGGAGTCAACGAAGACACAGCGGACGGCTTCAATGAAGACTATGTAACCCGAATCATAGAATCTTTGAAGAACGGCACCTATACACCGAACCCGGTCAAGCGAACTTACATCAAGAAAGCCAACGGAAAGATGCGTCCATTAGGATTACCCACCTTTTCGGATAAGCTGATTCAGGATGTTATCCGCATGATTTTGCAAGCGGTGTATGAGCCAATCTTCTCGGATTTCTCACACGGTTTTCGCCCCGGACGGAGCTGTCATACAGCACTGTCACAGCTGAAGCACGAGTTTGTCGGTGCCAAGTGGTTTGTCGAGGGCGATATCAAGGGCTGCTTTGACAACATTGACCATACGGTGTTGTTGGAGATTATCGGCAGAAAAATCAAGGATGTACGCTTCCTGAATCTGATTCGTGTCTTTCTCAAGGCCGGATATATGGAGGACTGGAAGTATTACGGAACCTATAGCGGTTGTCCGCAGGGCGGTATCATTTCGCCTATCCTTGCCAATATCTATCTGAATGAGTTGGACAAGTTTGTGGAAACGCTTAAGGAATCCTTTGACGTAAAAACACCGTACACGCTTACCCCGGAATACAAGGCTCTTCAACAAAAGAGAGCCAATACCCGGGCAAAAATCAATCGCCGTCAGGCGGGCGAGGAGCGGAATCAGCTGATTGCACAGTATGAGGAGTTGGGGAAGGAATTACGTAAAACCCCGGCAAAACTCTGCAATGACAAAAAGCTAAAGTATGTGCGGTATGCTGATGATTTTCTGATTGCAGTAAACGGCAGCAAAGAGGATTGTGAGTGGATAAAAGCACAACTAACGGAGTTTATCCGAGGAACGCTGAGAATGGAACTCAGCCAGGAAAAGACGCTTATCACCCACAGCAATGAATCTGCACGCTTTCTTGGATATGATGTGCGTGTACGCCGTGACCAAACGGTTAAACCGTGGAAGAACTGCAAGCAAAGAACCTTGAACAATACCGTTGAACTGCTGATTCCATTAAAGGACAAGATTGAGAAGTATCTTTTCTCACATGGCGTTGTTCGTCAAAGGGAAGACAATGGAAAACTTGAACCTGTGGCAAGAGTGGCTCTGACCAGAAATACGGACTTGGAGATTGTAACAACGTATGATGCGGAGCTCCGCGGATTATGCAATTACTACTTCCTTGCGAGTAATTACCGCAGTTTGAACTACTTCAGCTACCTGATGGAATACAGTTGCTTGAAAACCTTAGCGTGGAAACACAGATGCAAGCTGTCGAAAATATATAACAAGTATCGCACCGGTGCCAAGCGTTGGGGTATCCCCTACGAGACGAAGAAAGGTAAGAAGATTCGCTACCTGACAAAATTCAATGAGATTGACGGGAAGAAATGCGAAGATGTTGAGCCCAAAATCGTAAAAATAATCGCTACAAGCAAAACAACAATCGACAGCAGGCTGAAAGCCTGCCGCTGTGAGCTGTGCGGTCACGAGGGGAACGATAGGAAATATGAAGTACACCATGTAAACAAGGTGAAGAACCTAAGGGGAAAAGAGCCTTGGGAAGTGGTGATGATAGCAAAGAAAAGGAAGACTCTGGTGGTTTGTCATGATTGCCATCAGATGATTCATCATGGATTTTGAGTTTGATTGTAATGGAGCAATACAACGGCGAGCCGGGTGCATTGAGAGGTGCATGCCCGGTTCTGAGAGAGGACTGCGCAAACCTGCCGCCGAAAGGCGGTAAGGCGGCGCTTTCCTACTCTACCCGATTTCCTATGCTTCCATCGAAACAAATTATTGGCAACAGCACTTTTACTGTTTTGGCAGAATCCCTTAAACTGCCGGAAAGGAGAATTTTATGGGTGCAAAATTAGAAAAGCTCGGTGCAGAACTTGCAAAGGCACGAAAAAAGAAAGCGGAATGGGACTCTAGGGTAAAGGATTTGGAACGCCGGTATCGTGAGGAGGAAAATTCCGAGATTCATGATATGGTACACGCCGCTAACCTGACTCCTGATCAGCTTTCTGAACTGCTTAAAATGTTTGCGGAAGATTCCGCACCGAAACCGGAAATGATTCAATCTGTAACAGAGGAGGATATTGCACATGAAAGTTAAATATTTAGGCGCTACCTGTATGGCGCTGCTTTTAAGCATCGGGATGTTTTCCACAACAGCGTTTGCCTACGCTCCGGATACTTCGGCTGAAATAACACAGGAGCAGACAAAAGAAACAGTACTGGAATCCAGTGAGCCGATGGAACCGCTTACTCCAGATGGAAATATGACGTTGGTGGATGATGAGGGGGAACACCCGTCTGTTGGAAAACAGTTTATTACGGTTGTAACAAAAACGGGCAATTATTTCTATCTCATTATTGACCGTGACGATGAGGGGAAAGAAACGGTTCATTTCTTGAATCAGGTAGATGAAGCTGATCTGATGAAGTTGATGAATGAGGAAGAACTGGAGCAGTTGAAACCTGTTGAGGAACCGACACCGACTCCAGAGCCGGAAACCAAGCCGGAGTCTGACGCTGAAGTTCAAGAGTCAGAGTCGGAACCTGAAAAGAAACCCAATGTGTTCCCTGCTGTTTTGACTATCCTTCTGTTCGCAGGTGGCGGTGGCTTCTATGCTTTCAAAAAACTCAAGGGTAAAAAAGCAGAGAAAGAACAAGAAAAGCCTGATCCTGATGCCGATTATGTCGATGAGGAAGATTACGGCTATGAGGAATCTGATGAGTATTCTTCTAATGAGGATGATACAGAGTATTTAGATGAAGAAGATCTCAACAAGCCGGTATAAATGCTCATCGGTGGACAGCCTTCGGGCTGTCTTACATAAAACAATTATTTCTGTCATTTTCAGGTGAAATGGCGGAGATAAGTTTTGTTACATAGCAGTCTTACATTTCTGTGTAGGGCTGCTTTTTTGTTTTTCAGAAAGGAGCAGATGCAAATGAAATTAGTGTTGGCTGAGAAGCCGTCCGTGGCGCAAAGCATAGCAAAGGTGTTGGATGCCACAAAGCGTGAGGATGGATACCTGGAGGGAAATGGTTATGTGGTCAGCTGGTGCGTGGGACATCTGGTCGAGCTGTCTCAGCCGGAAGCCTACGATGAAAAATACAGTAAATGGACGTATGCAGACCTTCCCATTTTTCCGGAGCAGTGGAAGTATCAAGTATCTGTCAACACCAGAAAACAGTTTGGAATCCTCAAAAAGCTTATGGCAAGAAAAGATGTGGAGAGCCTTGTGTGTGCGACCGATGCCGGTCGTGAGGGTGAGTTGATTTTTCGCCTGGTCTATCATCAGGCTGGATGCCGAAAGCCTTTCGAACGGCTTTGGATTTCTTCGATGGAAGATTCTGCAATCAGGGCAGGATTCGAGCAGCTAAAATCATCAGTAGAATATGATGCGTTATATGAAGCGGCATTGTGTCGGGAGCGTGCTGACTGGTTAGTTGGAATCAATGCTACTAGACTTTTTTCTACTCTTTATGGGCAGACGCTGAATGTGGGACGGGTCATGACTCCTACGCTGGCAATGGTTGTGATGCGGGAAGCTGCAATCTCCGCTTTCAGACCGGAGCCTTTCTATACCGTGGAGTTGGCTTTGCAGGACTTTACGGTATCCAGTGAGCGTATAAAGGTGAAAGCCCAGGCAGAGGAAGTTTGCCGGAATTGCGTTGGTGCTGTGCTGACTGTAACAAAGGCAGACAATAAGGAAAAATCCGAAAAACCCCCTGCTCTGTACGACCTGACTTCCTTGCAGAGGGATGCAAACCGTGTGCTGGGATTTACTGCACAGCAGACTCTGGATTATACCCAGAGCCTGTATGAGAAAAAACTGGTCACATATCCCCGTACCGACAGTCGTTATCTGACAAGCGATATGGAAAATATGCTTCCGGAACTGGTACAGTCACTTTTCAACATTTTCCCTGTGAAGGATGTGAAAAATGTTCCGGTTCATGCTGCTCAGGTCATCAACGACAAGAAAGTTTCAGATCATCACGCTATTATCCCCACCAAAGAAACCCTGAAATGCAGCCTGGAGGGGTTGCCGAAAGGAGAACTGGCGATTCTTCGATTGATTGCTGCCCGTCTGTTTTGTGCGGTCGGTGAGCCGTTTCGGTACAACGAAAGCGTGATTGAGCTTTCGGATGGAATCTATGCCTTTTCTGCCAAAGGAAAAACCGTTGTGCAACCTGGATGGAAGATTTTCTCCGAAAAAAAGAATAATCAGGATAAAGAGAGTGAAAAACAGCTCCTTTCCCTCACGGTTGGTGAGGGCTTAAGTGTCCATTCTGCTGAGATCAAAGAGGGAAAGACATCCCCGCCCAAGCACTTTACAGAGGATACCCTTCTGCAAAGTATGGAAACTGCCGGTGCAGAGGAAATGCCGGAAGATGCAGAACGCAAGGGACTGGGGACACCAGCTACCCGTGCTGCCACAATCGAAAAACTGGTACGGATTGGTTTTCTAGAACGAAAGGGCGATAAGAAAACCAAGCACCTACTCCCTACCCATAAGGGCACAGCACTGGTAACTGTCATGCCAGAACAGATTCAATCCCCATCCATGACCGCCGACTGGGAAGAAAAACTGCTCATGATTGAGCGTGGAGAATATGACGGAGATGCTTTCCTAAAAGAAATTCAGAATATGATTTTCGCACTAGTGCAGACCTATGAAAAGGTGCAAGGGTCTGAAGTGCTGCTGTCAAAGGAGGTGCAGACCGTTGGAACCTGCCCTATCTGCGGCAGTTCTATCATAGAACAACAGAAAGGATTTTTTTGTTCCAACAGGAAATGTCATTTCGCCTTATGGAAAAGCAACCGTTACTTTGACAGCATCGGGAAGACCCTGACAGCGACAGTGGCGCAAAAGCTCTTGTCTAATGGAGAGGTCAAGTTAAAAGGATGCAAGTCTGCTAAAACCGGCAGAAGATTTGACACAACAGTTGTCATTACTGTTACGGCGGAAGGAAAAGTGCAGTATAACATAAAATTTGAAAATGGAGGAAAACAAAATGATCAATGAGTTTAATCCAGAAGGAAAAGATATTCGTTTTATTAACAGTCATTATAAGGATTTGTTTCGCATTCCGGACGGCGGAACAATCCAGGTCTATTCCGATGATTCGGTAGTCATTAAGCCCTGCAAGTTTATTGATGAGTATCATACACAGATTGGAAACAACGTATTTCACATCTGCCAGTTTGCGGAGCTTCTGGAACGCAGCGGGAGCTACTGTCAGCCAGAGCCTGAAATTCTGGGTGATGAAGCTGCATGGCTGATTGGACGAGATCGGTATCTGGCAATCCAGACCTGCGATGATAGCTATAACTATACACTTTTCGATCAGAATTTCAAAGAGATTGATGGCGGTCAACTGGATAATTTGGATTTATCCATGCTGAAAGCCAGAACAAAGATTTTGGAGAGCTTTGGGCTTCAAATGCGAGAACTTCGGGCAGAGATTTATGATGATGTGATGGAAAAGGCTGAAGCGGCAGAATCATCAAAGATTTCAGTTCGCACTTCTGTAGTTGCACAGCTGAAACAAAAATCTGTTTCAGATACTCCCTTTCAACCTGTAAAAAGATGCAAGGAAAGGGAGATGGAATAAATGGAATTAACTTAATGATGAGAAAATGCTATACAGTCCAGGAACAAGGATAGGGGCTGTATGGAGTGATGCAGCAGATGAGGAACCAGCTTCAGGAGGACGAAGCAGAACTTCTGGATTTAACCAATTGTGTTTTGTGGAAATTATCAGATATGGACGATGAAACATTTGAAAAGATTAGTCTTTCACTGAATTTATGAAGATGGGAGGAAAACAATGAATCCGAAAGAGAGGTATTATTCCGGTGTGGCAAGAGAAACGATTCATAGGATTACTGCCAATCGGGAAAACTGGACTTCTTTTTTGAGCATGATGGCTCGAAATTATACGTTCACCTATCCAGAACAGGTTATGATTTATGCCCAGCGTCCCAATGCTACGCTCTGCAAACCTTATAAGGAATGGAATACTGAACCGTATCAACGTTATGTAAAAAAAGGTTCCAAGGGAATTGCTCTTTTTGTCATGAATCAGGAGAAGCCACATCTGAGATATGTATTTGATGTGTCAGATACTGATGTGTGCCATTCTTCTCCGGCACTGAGCACATGGAAAGTGACCAACGAGAACCGTCTATATATTATGGAAGCGATGGAGCGTACTTTTCAGGTTCCGTCAGAGGGAATTCTGGAATATCAGCTGGAAAATATCGCAATTAACCTTGCAAAAGAATATTGGGACGACTTTAAAAAGCCAATTCTCGACATCATTGCAGATAGCTTCTTGGAGGAGTATGATGAATATAACATCAAGGTAGCTTTTCAGACCGCTGTGGCAAATAGCGTATCCTATACGATGTACAGTCGCCTTACTGAAAATCCGGATAACTACTTTGAGCACGAAGATTTTCAAAATGTATTCGATTTTAATACCCGTCAGACGGTAAATGCCCTTGGTACGGCGGTCAATGCAATCAGCTCCCGAATGTTTGGGGAACTCGAAAAAGCCATAGAAGCCTTTGAACAAACAAAAACCGTGGAAAGGAGCCATGATTATGATCGAAATGACTTACAGACAAGCCGGGGATTATCAGATTCCCGACATCAAACTGGAGAACAGCGATATGAAGCCCCTGGGCAAATACGGCAGAATGCGGAGGGCATTTCTGCAAGAGAACAATCCGATGCTGCTGAACGACCTGATTCTCAGCGAGCAGCTGTTCCCGCACCTTCAGGAGATCGACGAGACAGCGCACCGCAGAGTGGAGCAGCTGATGGCAGAGCTGTTGGAGAAGAATCCGGCACCAGACAAAACGACTCAGCAGATGGCGTGGGTACAGCACATGAACAGCCTGAAAGCACAGGCAGAGGAGATCGTGACAGAGGAGCTTATCAACAATTAACTCTGAATATGTTCCTCTCCGAAGCGGAACAAATCAGCTTTATAGATGAAGCAGAGAGCAAAATGCCCTCTGCTTTTTCTTTTGCCCAAGATGAAATCGACCAGGTTCTTCAACTGGGCAGTAACACCACATCCGCCCGTATGATAGTGTCTTTGGCGTATATGCGGGGAAAAACTGTGGATGAAATTGTGTCGGCTCTGAAAGAAACGTATCATGGCGGATTTGGGATGAAAACAGATTCGCACAACCTTTCCGTCTGGTACGGCGAGGACGGAATTCGCCTTGCCAAAGGGAACTCCGCACAGTACGCCAGCCGTGCCCAGCTGATTTCCTGGGAAGATGCCGCAAAACGCATTGGAGAGCTTTTGGATGCGGGCGAATATGCGACCAATGTGGAATTGGCAGAAGCTTCCGGATATGAGCGGACCCGTGTGGCAGAATCTCTCTGGTATCTCGTCCATGACCTATCTGAAGTAGGCAGAAAGCAGGGGTATTTTGCTGTTCTACAGGAGATGCGAGGTGGTGGGTTCCCCGATGAAACCAAGGCACTGGCAGAGAAACTAGCAGATGCTGAGTTTCGCTCTGCTCTTATGGTGGAGTACCAGCGTTTCCAGGATGTTTACAAGGAAGATTCTTCTGTTCTTCGGTTCCACTATCACAAACCGGAACAATTGAAACAACGGTTGGAGGAACTCTCACTTCCTCTGCGTGAGTACCACACTGACAGGATGATGGCTCCTGTAGTCCGCCAGTTCATTACCGATGATGAAATCAATGAGTCACTGTCCGGTGGCAGTGGTTTTTCCGGAGGGAAAACCCGTATCTATGAATATTGGCAGGAAGCACATTCTGCAAAAGAAAAAGCGGATTTTTTGAAAAATGAGTATGGAACGGGCGGTCATTCCCATGCCCTTTCCGGCGCTTCTGGCAGTGGTGAAGATCACGATGCTAAAGGTATTCGATACACCAAAGATGGCTGCGATAAAGTACAGCTTTCTTGGGCACAGGTGGCAACACGTATTGATACTCTGATAAAAGAGGAACGCTATCTTGTCCCTGAAGCTCTGAAAGAGGTTCAACAAGAACGTGTACCGGATATAGAAAACGAGACGAAGCCTGTGGGACGAATTGAATATCTTGGAACAGATGGTAGGTCGGGCGAAGCGATTGAATATACTGATCCAGAACAGTTTGTGAAGAAAATCGAGGATGAAACATTCTATGGTGTTCCGTTCACAGTGGTTCTGTACAAGGACAAGCAGGGAAAAACCATTCCGCAGGACTTTCTCGGTGAACTTGACCCGCCACCCAGAGGATTTCGTGTAGAAGATACTCCGGCAATGGACTTGGAAGAAGTTCCCACTGTGGAAGAACCAGAGGAAAGTCCGTTTATTGCACAGGTCATGCGAGATGTAGAAGCCATTGCTGCTGAAAAAGAACCGGATGAAAGATTTTTTGTAGTAGATGTTGATCGTGGTTCTGAAATTGCGTATGCCATTTGGGATAACCAAACAGAGGACTATTATGTAGATGAGGAAGGTGTAACAGAGGAATTTGACAGTGAATGGCTGGCAAACGATTATTTGCAGGAAGTTAAAAGAGCGGTTTCTGCCAAAGAATCTGCGGAGTGGCTGTACAACGAACGCTCTAAATTTGAAGCGACATTGGAACCGCTGTATCAGGTGGGCGATACTGTTTTTCTGGAGGGAGAGCCATACAATATCACTGACATCGGCACTTCCAACGTGCAGTTACTGCCGCCAGGGATGGTCTACCCCATTTATCGGGCAGAAAGTAAAGAAAATTTTGAACGCCTTCTGAGGCAGGATGAACGCAATGCCAGATTTATTTCAGGTACAGAACCGGAAAAAACGGTTGTCGTATCTGAGCCGGAACATTTTGTTGACCACTACTATGTAGTGGACGATCTGGAAGTTCGTGGAGCGTTATCTCTGAAGGAGTACAGCACTTTTGAGGATGCCCTGAGAGCTTACTATGAATTGCCGAACACGCAGATGAAAGCTCTGGGAGCCATGAACACGGGGCAACCATTACCAGGCAGCCTGGACTTTATGCAGTGTAAGGACGGGCAGGATACCATTCTTGAGGACTATAAAAAGGTTGCTGGGTGGAAACATCCCGAAGTCCTGGAGATTATTCGCAGGCTCGAAACTGCGATTCAGACAAAGGAAATCCCAGATATTCCGGCAGTTAATTTTCACATCACAGATGATCATCTTGGCGAAGGGGGAACGAAAGCAAAATTCAGAGCTAATATGGATGCAATCCATGTTCTGAAAGAATTGGAGTTTGACGGACGAAATGCGACTCCGGAAGAACAGGAAATCCTTTCCCAATATGTTGGCTGGGGTGGACTTCCCGATGCTTTTGATGAAAACAAGGTAAACTGGGCTGAGGAGTTCAGAGAACTCTATACAGCTCTGTCTCCGGAAGAATATGCAGCAGCACGAGCCAGTACCCTGAATGCCCACTACACCAGCCCTACTGTCATTCGTGCCATCTATGATGCGGTCGGACAGATGGGATTTGAAACAGGAAATATCCTGGAACCTGCTATGGGCATTGGCAACTTTTTCGGGATGCTTCCCGACACCATGCGAAACAGCAATCTCTACGGTGTGGAGCTGGACTCCATCAGTGGGCGTATCGCTCAGAAACTTTATCCCAACGCTGATATTAAGGTGGCAGGTTTTGAAACCACAGACCGTCGGGATTTTTATGATTTGGCGGTCGGCAATGTTCCGTTTGGCAATTATAAGGTTTCTGACAAGCCCTATGACAAGTTGGGATTTTCTATTCACAACTATTTTTTCGCAAAAACGCTTGATCAGGTTCGTCCAGGCGGTGTGGTTGCCTTTGTGACAAGCCGTTTCACGATGGATTCCAAAAACTCAGATGCCCGCCGGTATCTGGGACAGCGGGCAGAACTGCTGGGAGCCATTCGCCTGCCCAATACTGCATTTAAGGCAAATGCTGGTACGGAGGTTGTATCAGACATCATTTTTCTTCAAAAGCGTGACCATCCCATTGACATCGTGCCAGACTGGGTGCAGCTGAATACTACGCCAGATGGTTATACAATGAACAGCTATTTTGTAGAGCATCCAGAAATGATTCTGGGAGAGCTTTCTATGGAAAGTACCCAGTATGGTAAGGATGATCTGACTGTTCGTCCTCACAAGAATGTAGAGCTGTCTGAACTGCTAAAAAAAGCTGTTACCCAGATTGGCGGCACTTATACTTCTGTGGAATTGACAGAAGAAGCAGATAGCCAGCAAAAGGAGCAAGTCACCATTCCAGCCCGTCCTGAGGTGAAAAACTTTTCTTATACAGTGGTGGATGGTGAGGTATATTTCCGTGAAAACTCTGTCATGCGTCTGGTAGAACTGAACGACAAAGCCAAAGAGCGTGTCTGCGGCATGGTAGAGCTTCGCCGTATTGTGAATGACCTGATTGAATATCAGCTGGAAGACTATCCGGATGACATGATTCAGGCAAAACAGTCAGAGTTGAATACCGCTTATGATGCGTTCACTGCTAAAAACGGGTTAATCAATAATCGGGCAAACGGTCAGGTTTTTGCTGATGACTCTAGTTATTATCTCCTGTGTTCTCTGGAAAATGTAGACGAGGAGGGAAATCTGAAAAGCAAAGCGGATATGTTCACCAAGCGTACCATCAAGCCAGAACGTAAAGTGAACAGCGTAGATACACCATCAGAAGCACTGGCAATTTCCATTGGTGAACATGGCAAGGTAGATTTATCCTATATGGCAGAACTGCTGGGAACCCCTGGGGAATATGACTTCATTAAAACAGAGCTGCAAGGCGTGATTTTCAAAGACCCGATGGCTCCGGATGATTCTGTTTCAGGCTGGCAGACAGCCGATGAGTATCTCTCCGGCGATGTGCGAAGTAAGCTCCGGATTGCACAGATGGCTGCACAGAAAGACAGTTCTTTTGAAATCAATGTGCAGGCACTGAAGAAAGCACAGCCCAAGGATTTGGATGCTTCCGAGATTGATGTCCGCCTGGGTGCAACCTGGATTGACCCTGTCTATATTCAGCAGTTCATGCAGGAAACTTTTGAAACCCCGTTTTATCTTCAAAGAAGTATTGAGGTAAAATATTCGGAATTTACGGCGGAATGGCGGATTACCGGAAAAAGCTCACCAAACTATAATGATGTGGCAGCATACACAACCTACGGTACAGAACGAGCTAACGCCTACCGTATTCTTGAGGAAACGCTGAATCTGAAAGATATTCGTATCTATGACACTATCGAGGATGTGGACGGTAAGCAGAAGCGTGTACTGAACAAGAAGGAAACCACCCTGGCACAGCAGAAACAGCAGGCAATCAAGGATGCATTTCGAGACTGGATTTGGAAAGACCCGCACCGCCGTGAAGCGCTCGTAACCAAGTATAATGAACTGTTTAATTCCACCAGACCTCGTGAATACGATGGCAGTCATATTCGATTTGGCGGTATGAATCCCGATATTACCCTTCGAGAACACCAGCGGAATGCCATTGCCCATGTGTTGTATGGCGGAAATACCCTGCTGGCGCACGAAGTCGGTGCTGGCAAAACATTTGAAATGGCGGCTTCCGCTATGGAGAGCAAACGGCTGGGATTAAGCCAGAAGGCGTTGTTTGTTGTCCCAAACCACTTGACTTTGCAATGGGCAAATGAGTTTCTGCATCTGTATCCCAGTGCCAAGCTGCTGGTGGCAACCAAGAAGGATTTTGAGACGGCAAATCGTAAAAAATTTTGTGCGAGAATTGCAACAGGTGACTATGATGCAGTGATTATCGGACATAGCCAGTTTGAAAAAATCCCGCTTTCACCAGAACGCCAGGAACGGCAGCTGCGGGAACAGATTGATGAAATTGAAAATGCAATTTCAGAAATCAAACATCAAAATGGCGAGAATTTTACCATCAAGCAGATGGAAAAAACGAGAAAGTCCCTGCAAACCAGACTGGATAAACTTCTCTCTACTGACAGAAAGGATGATGTTGTTACCTTTGAACAGTTAGGCGTTGACCGACTGTTTGTGGATGAGAGCCATGCGTTCAAAAACCTCTTTTTATACACAAAAATGAGGAATGTGGCAGGATTGTCCACTTCAGAAGCACAGAAATCTTCAGATATGTTTATGAAATGTCGTTATATGGATGAACTGACTGGTGGGCGTGGTGTAGTTTTTGCAACAGGTACTCCCGTATCGAACTCTATGACGGAACTTTATACGGTTATGCGATACCTTCAGTATGACACGCTTCAAAAGAAGAATCTGACCCATTTTGACTGCTGGGCATCTACCTTTGGCGAAACGACCACTGCTATCGAGTTGGCTCCAGAGGGAACGGGCTATCGTGCAAGAACCAGGTTTGCAAAATTTTTCAATCTTCCAGAACTCATGAATATGTTCAAGGAAGTGGCGGATATTAAAACTTCTGACCAACTTCATCTTCCGGTTCCGGAGGCAAAATTTGAAACGGTTGTGGTTCAGCCTTCCGATTATCAGAAGGATATGGTAGCGGAACTTTCAGAAAGGGCTGCGGCTGTTCATTCTGGTATGGTTGACCCAACCGAGGATAATATGCTCAAGATTACCAGCGATGGTAGAAAGTTGGGGCTGGATCAGCGATTAATCAATCCCCTCTTGCCAGACGATCCGGAAAGCAAGCTCAATGCCTGTGTGAAAAATGTACTGCGGATTTGGGAAAAAGGAAAGGTTGATAGACTGACTCAGCTCTTGTTCTGCGACCTGTCCACACCGAAAAACGATGGCACGTTTAATGTCTATGATGACATCAAGGCAAAGCTGATTGCAGCCGGTGTACCGGAAAAAGAAATCGCATTTATTCATGATGCGGATTCCGAAGCAAAGAAAAAAGAGTTGTTTGCCAAAGTGCGTACCGGACAGGTTCGGGTATTGATGGGCAGTACGCAGAAAATGGGAGCCGGAACAAACTGTCAGGATCGCCTGGTGGCACTCCATCACCTGGATGTGGGCTGGCGTCCCTCTGATATGACACAACGAAACGGACGTATCATCCGTCAGGGTAACCAAAACAAGGAGGTGCAGATTTATCAGTATGTAACCGAAGGGACTTTTGACGCATATCTTTATCAGACGCTGGAAAATAAGCAAAAATTCATCTCTCAAATTATGACCTCGAAATCGCCTGTCCGCTCCTGTGACGATGTGGATGAACAGGCTTTGTCTTATGCCGAAATCAAGGCTCTGTGTGCCGGAAATCCGCTGATTAAGGAAAAAATGGACTTGGACATTGATGTGGCAAGGCTGAAGGTTCTGAAAGCCGATCACCAGAGCCAGCAGTATCGGATGGAGGATAAGCTGCTGAAATACTTCCCTGCGGAGATTGAAAAGCAGACAGGTTATATTCATGGATTTGAGACAGATCTCCAAACCATTGCAGCTCATCCGCAGATTGCGGAAGGGTTCTGTGGTATGGAAATTCTGGGCAAGCACTATATGGAAAAAGAGGATGCCGGCGAAATGATTCTTGCCGCCTGTAAGGAGTTGAATGTGAGTGAGCCAGTCCCTCTTGGTAATTATCGTGGTTTTCAGATGGAACTTTCTTTTGACAGCTTCCAGCATGATTTCAACATTGTCCTGAAAGGTGCTGTCAGCCACCGTATATCGCTTGGAACCGATGCCAGGGGAAATATCATTCGACTGGACAATGCCCTTTCAAGTATCCCTGAGAAGCTGGAGAAAGCCCGTGAACAGCTCACGAACCTTCAAAAACAGCAAGAAGCGACAAAAGCAGAACTTGGAAAACCGTTCCCGCAGGAAGCAGAGCTTGCTGAAAAAAGTGTTCGTCTGGCAGAACTGGACGCAGCTCTGAATATGGAGGATTCCATGCCGGAATGTGAGGAAACAGAACAGGCAGATAAGCCTTCTGTGCTGGCAGATTTAAAAGCAAAGTCAGAGCATATTTCTCCATACAGGACATCAGGTGGGCGTGAGGAGGTGCTGTGATGGGTAGACGGGATCATGATGTTCACTTCCTGGCATCGCAAGAAGAAGTACAACGAATCCATGAAAAAATGGAGGAACTGGGTATCCGGAGCATGGGAGCGTATCTTAGAAAGATGGCGCTGGATGGATACTGTATCAATCTGGATTTACAGGATGTGAAAGAGCTGGTTTCCCTACTGAGGAGATGCAGCAACAACCTGAACCAGTACGCCAAAAGAGCCAATGAAACCGGCAATATTTATGAGCCGGACATCAAGGATTTGCAGGAACGATTGGAGGAAATCTGGACAGATATGAAGGAGGTGCTGGTGCGCCTGTCCAGTATTCAGTAAGAAAAGAGCTGCCAAAAAAATCTGGCAGCTTACATATTGACATCGTTGTGCTTTGCTTTTCAAAACAGTATAATAAAGATAAGAAAGGGGTGTGCTTCTATGAGGTTTCTGAAATTTGTAGGGAAAATGGTTTTAAAGCTGATTGCGTTGCCTGTATTGTTCATTTTAGGTCTGATTTGCCTTCTTGCGAAACTTGTCCTGAATGTTTCTTCCTTTGCTATAGGAGCACTGATCCTGTATATCCTTGGTTGCTGTATCTACTGTGTTTTTCAATCCCTATGGTTGCAGCTTGGTCTATTGGTTGGGATTGGGCTGGCAGTTTATGCGGTGCTGTTCCTGTTTGTCCTGTTCCAGGAAATCGGGGAGCATCTCAGAGAAAACCTACATGATTTTATCTTTTCATAGAACTACCGTTAAGACTGCCTGCGGGCAGTCTTATTTTTTTAAAAGGACGGTGAGAAAATGGCGGCAACAAGACTGATTGCCCTTCATATAAACAAAGGGAAAACGGTGGCACAGTGTCTGGCAGACCGTACAGATTATTCTCAGAATGCAGCAAAGACGGATGATGGAAAGTATATCAGTTCTTATGAATGTGATCCGAAAACAGCTGATGAGGAGTTTCTTCTGACGAAGCGGCAGTACCAGCATATCACGGGCAGGCAACAGAAAAATGATGTTATTGCCTATCAGATACGTCAGTCTTTTAAACCAGGAGAGATTACTCCGGAAGAAGCTAACCGAGTAGGATATGAAACTGCGTTGCGCTGGACAAAAGGAAAACACGCCTTTATCGTAGCAACACATATTGATCGCTCGCACATCCATAATCATATCATTTATAACTCAACATCCTTGGACTGTACTCGCAAATTTAAGAATTTTTTCCTTTCTGGACTTGCAGTACAGCGGTTAAGCGATATGATTTGTATCGAGCATGGCTTATCAATCATAGAGCCAAAGCCATACCGAGAACGTGTTAAAAGAACAACCTTTCCGAAAAGGCGTACCAAACGTGATGAGCTGTGTACGGCGATTGACCAGATACTAAAAAAGAAACCAAAGGATTTTTCGGCTTTTGTTCTTCAGCTTTTAGAGCTTGGGTATGAATTCAAGGATGGAAAGCAACAAGCTTTCCGAAAAAATGGTGAAAAGCGATTTATCCGTTTGCGATCTCTTGGAGAGGGATACAGTCAGGAGGATATAATCGCAATTTTGTCCGGAAAGTCGATTCAAAAAGCGTCCAGAGCAAGCAAACAGGTTCATGCTCAAAGAGAGTTTAATCTGCTGATAAATATTCAGGCAAAGCTGGCTGAGGGTAAATCAGCAGGTTATGAGCGGTGGGCAAAGAAATATAACCGCAAAGAAGCTGCTCGGACAGTTTGTCTTTTGAAAGAAAAAGGAATCAGTGATTATGAAGATTTGACTGCGTTAACCGTGCAGCTGAGTCAGCGATTTGGAGAATTGTCTGACCTCATCAAAAACAATGAAAAGCGAATGGTTGAGATTGGAGCCTTGCTGACACATATCAACAACTATTCCAGAACTCGTCCCGTATATGAAGCCTACCGCAGATCCGGATATAGCAGAAATTTCTTTGAGGAACATCGGGAAGAAATTCAGATTCACAAAGCAGCAAAGCAGGCATTCGACCAGTTGCCGGATAAAAAAATCCCGTCCAGAAAATCATTGAATGAGGAGTTTTATCGGTTATCGGCAGAAAAGAAAAAAGCCTACGCTGAGTACCGACAGGTGCGAAAGGATATGCAGGAATATTTGACTGCAAAACAGACTGTGGAGCATATCCTCGGAATGGATCGGAAAAAGAAGGAAGAACAGCAGCAGAAAGAACGTTAAAATAAAGAATGCCACAGATTGCATTACAGTTTCGGATGCGGTCTGTGGCAGTTCTTTCGTGGGAAATTGTATATGATACCAAAAATAAAATCAGATAAAATCCTCATCGTCATCCAGGTGTAAATGTTCCAAATACTGTGGAGAATAAATCTGTGCTGCCAGTTCTTTTATCTCATCTGAGTAATCCGCAACTTTTATTTTGTCATAGAGATGGAACAAAAATGTGATTTTCAGAAGCCCATCGACGGTATCAATCGAAATTTCATGTGCTTTATCCATCATGATAGCAAAGCAGGTATGGTTTCCAGCAAGAGAGTCTATGATAAGATTATGACCGTAGTAAATCAGGGAACCTGTTAGATTTTCTTCATCAAGCTCAAGGGTAACACGCCCTCCCTGTATGCGGGCGGTATCACACATAATGAAGTAAAAAGTGTTTGTCCATAAGTCCCAGAGCTTTTCGTTTTTCAGTTTTTGGTACTGGGATTGTTTTAATTCCACAAGCTTAATACCGAGCCTCATTTTCTGATATTGATCTTTTGTTGGCGGGCACGGATTTGCTTTTTCGTTATTTAACTCAGCTTCTTCTTTTTCAAATTCTGCGATGAAATCAACTTCTTTTTTCATTCTGCCTCCTTGGTTGTGATAACACCGCTGACTTTATATTGCTGAATTACCAATCTTAAATGTAGGTTAGCGGTATAATCATTAATATTTTTCAACATTAATGATTATACTACCAACATTGGGGCGAATAAAGCAAAATTTCATTTTTACAGTACCAACGTCAGCTCCCGATTCATAATAGAATAGTCAGTGAAGGGAGGACGTGATATGGCTGATACACAACAGTATGATGAGTTTATTCGTTCTCGAATTACAGAGTTGCGAATGTCCAAAGCTGTTTCAGAGCATCGCATGAGCTTAGATTTGGGAAAAAGCGGTTCATATATTCGTGGAATAACAAGCGGAGCCGCCCTGCCGTCACTCAGAGAATTGTTTAATATTATCGCATACTTTGATATGACACCAGCGGATTTTTTTGCTCCGTTACAAGAGGACGAATCTCTTTATCACAAAATCTGCGAGCAGTTGAAAAGTTTAGGTGACGATGATTTAAAGAAGGTCGCCACTTTTATAAATTGGATCGTAAAATAGTTCGGAATGTAATTAACCTAAATGACTTCGGTTGTTTAGGTTTTTTCTTTTCTTCGCATCCAACGTGGAATTTATACTCTGAATACAAGTTATAAAACGGTCAGAATGACTGTGCAGCCGACATCGAAGATGGCGTTCAAAGGGGATTGGGGATGTTGCCCCAACAAGCAAATTTACGAAGAATGACCCGAAGGAAAATTCAAGAAAATGAGTGAACCTGTACAGGTTTACACTGCTTGCCAATTTGTAACGCCCAATCAATACCAGAATTTTTATGCCTTTTCCGAATGCGTTTCAACCTGTAAATTTCAGATGCGATATTTCGGAATTTTACTGCGGAATTTATAATGCCTGATTGCTTAGAACGCAATTCTATGGTATGATGATAAATGTACTGAAAGAAGCACCGAAATTTTTTTGAGATACGGTAAGGCAGAGGTGAGAATATGGCAGTGAGTTATAAGAAACTTTGGAAATTGCTGATTGATAAGGACATGATAAAAAAGGATCTCCGTGAATTGACAGGCGTTAGCACAACAACAATGTCTCGATTGTCGAAGGGCGAAAATGTTAGCACTGAGATTCTTTCTAAAATATGCTCTGCTTTAGGCTGTGATGTTGGAGACATCATGGAATTTGTTCCGGATAAAAAAGAGGAACAGTAAGGAGGTGTACCGCTATGGATCATTCGTATCCCTATATTGCATCGTTGACAAGAGAGCCGTTTCTTTTCTATGAAATGCGCTCCACTGCCAAGCTGATGAATGAAGGACTTTCTGATGAAGCGATTGTGAAAGAAATTGTAGAGCAAAATCTTTTTCAGTATCCGACTGAAAAATCCATCACACGCATGGCAAAAGCCTGTATCAAACGGCTTCGTGCCCTGGAAGATGAATCCCTGATTTCTGCAATCACATCTCAGCCAACAGAAGTGGCAAAGCAGATTTGCCTGTATGCGATGATGAAGCAGAGCCGACTGGTCTGGGAATTCATGCTGACAGTGATTGGCGAGAAGTACAGATTAAGGGACACCTCATTTGGTAAGATAGACTTGAATACATTTTTTATGCGTTTGCAGGAACAGAACGATGCGGTAGCTTCCTGGAGCGACGCCACAATAACAAAGTTAAAACAGATTATTGCCAGAGTGCTTGTTGAAACGGAATATCTCGACAGCATCAAGGCAGATCATTTGAACCCGGTATGGCTGCATCCTATTTTGGAGAATGCCATCAGAAGCAACGGCGATGCGGCGGTACTGCCGGCATTTAATTGCTTTTCGTAGGAGGTAGCCGATGAGTGACATAAAAGAGCGCCTGGATAAAATTCGGGCATTGATTCAGGAACCAGAGTTTCTGGAGGGCAAGGGACTCAGCAATGAGGTAAACATCAGAATCTTCTGCTATAAGCCAGAGGACGAAATGGTTGTACGCCATTTTGTAAATCAGTTGGAAACCGATCAGTCCCTGACCTGCCATTTGAAGGTTTGTAATTTATATAAAACATTTCTCTCTATTTGCGACGACATGGACATTACGGATGCCATTCCGGATATGGAAGAAGCTGACGGAAGCATCTTCCTTCTGGAGCAGCTAAGTTCGGCAATCGGCAATGGAGAGTTCATTGACAAAATTCAGTATGAGCCGCATGAACTTGGCGATGTACTCATGCTGACAGGTGTTGGTGAGGTATTCCCGTTTATGAGAATCCATACATTACTGGAAGCCTTGCAGCCGTATTTTTCTGATGTTCCGATTTTGGTTATGTATCCGGGCGAGTTCGATGGTCACCATGTAAAGCTGTTCAATCGCCTTAAGCCAAACGACTATTATCGAGCGTTCAATGTGATTTAAGGGGGATAAAGCCATGATAATTCGAGATATGTTTGCGGATGACATCAACCGCAAAATCAATGGTGTTATTAAAGTAGATCAGGCTGCTGATGATGTGATCGAGCAGGAATTAAATGAGTATGTTATCACCAAGGAATTGAAGAAGCATTTCATTACCTTTTTCAATTACTATGGCGATGCCTTTGAGCAGCCGACCGCCGATATGGGCGTTTGGATTTCTGGTTTCTTTGGAAGTGGTAAATCTCACTTCCTGAAAATGCTCTCTTATCTTCTGGAGAACAAAGCAGTTAAGGGCATTCGTAGTGTAGAGCGTTTCCGGAAAAAGTTTGAAGATGATCCGGCAACCTTTATGCTGATTGACCGTGCTACAAAGGGTCAGACGGAAACCATTCTTTTCAACATTGATATTGAAGGCTTTAGCAACAAAGACAAGACTGCTGTTCTTCGTGTTTTCGCAAAGATGTTCTATAACCATCTGGGATTTTACGGCGAAAACTTAAAGGTTGCCATGATGGAGCGCTATATTGACCAGCAGGGCAAGACTGATGAGTTCCGCAGGGTTTTTGAAGAAAAGAAGGGCAAATCCTGGCTGGAAATGCGCCGTGCATTTGCATTCAACGGCAAGTTCATCATCCCTACTCTGATGGAAGTTCTGGATATGAGTGAGGACGATGCCAAAGCATGGTTTAATGATAAAACCTCCACGGAAATTTCGATTGCACAGCTTGTGGAAGATATGAAAGCCTATGTGGATACCAAGCCCGCAAACTTCCGTCTGCTGTTTATGATCGACGAAGTTGGTCAGTATGTCGGCACTGATACCGATATGCTGTTGAACCTCCAGTCGTTGACCGAGAAAATCGGCAGCGAGTGCGAGGGCAAGATCTGGGTGATCTGCACCGGACAGGAAGCCATTGATGAAATCATCAAGGTTCGTGCCGATGAGTTCTCCCGTATTCAGGCTCGTTTCAAAACGAGACTGAGCTTATCTTCTTCCTCTGTGGACGAAGTGATTCAGAAGCGTATTCTGAAAAAGAAACCGGACGCAGCCAAAGAGCTGGAGACAGTTTATGAACAGAATGATTCTGTTCTGCGTAACCTGTTCAGTTTCAGTGGCTCGATTCTGGATATTAAGGGCTACTCCACTTCGATGGAGTTTTCGGACAATTTCCCGTTCGTGCCGTACCAGTTCATCATCATGCAGAAGGTGTTTGCTGAAATCCGTAAGCACGGAAATTCCGGTAAGCATCTGTCCGGTGGTGAGCGTTCCATGCTGTCCGGATTCCAGGAAGCTGCACAGAAAATTCAGGAGAGGGACGAGTATGCCCTCGTTCCGTTCTTTCGTTTTTATGATACCGTACATACTTTCCTGGACGGTTCTATCCGTCGAGTGATTGAGCGATGCCAGAAAGCAGCTGACAACGGCGATGGCATTGAGCAGCAGGATGTGGATGTATTGAAGCTCCTGTATCTGATTCGCTACATTGATGATATTCCTTCTAATCTGGACAATATCGTAATCCTGATGGCAGACGATATTCGTGTAGATAAAATCATCATGCGTGAATCGGTTCGTGGTTGTCTTGACCGCTTGATGAGTCAGAACTATATCGGCAGAACCGGTGATACCTATAACTTCCTGACTGATGAAGAACAGGATATTCAGCGTGAAATCCGAGATACCAATGTGGATACCGCTTCTATTGTGGAGCGTATTGCCCAGATGATCTACGGCGATATTTTCACAACCAAGAAGTTCCGCTACGAAAAATATGACTTCGCCTTCGACCAGATGGTGGACGGAATCACCGTTGGTGTAACAACCGGCGGTATGCGCCTGCGCTTTTTGACGGTTGCAACGGATGCCACGGAAAAGACAGAGTTCCGTTTGATGGCAGAGTCTAAAGGCAACGAAGCAATCGTTGTTCTGGCAGACACCCCTTACTACGAATCTCTGGAATCTGCCATGAAGATTCGCAAATATGTAAAGCAGCGAAATGTAAGCCAGCTGCCTAAGAGTGTGCAGAAAATTATCAGTGACCAGCAGGACGAAGCTGGAAAATATGAGCTGAGCGCCATGACCGAATTACAGAAGGCTATCGAGGGAGCGCAGTTCTATGTGGATGGTGAACATCTGGAGATCAAATCTGGAAATGCCAAGAACAGAATTGACCAGTCCCTGGAATACTTGGTTGCCCATGTATATAGCAAGCTGGATTTGATTACCAAGAATGCCGACAGCGATGCCGACATTATCGCCATTCTGAACGGAACCGAAACGATGATTCCCGGAACGGAACCGAACCGTGAAGCGGCTTCTGCCATGGAAGAATATCTGGAAATGCAGGATGCGAAGAAGCTGCCTACCTCTATGGCAGATATTCAGAGCAAGTACAGTGCAATTCCCTATGGCTGGAAGGAAATCGACATTGCTGCGGTTGCGGCACAGCTGATTTATGCCCAGAAAGTAACCATCAAGTATGCGGGCAACACCATTCAACCCGGTGACCCGAAACTGACGGATATGCTGCGCAAAAAGAGCGAGATCGGCAAAACCTCCATCAGCAAGCGTAAAACCATTTCCGCTACAATGATGCGTGATGTCAAGGAAATGCTCCGAGAGTATTTCGACATTATGGATGTGCCGGACGATGAAGATGGTCTGATTCGCTTTGTAACCGAGAAATTCACAGAACAGCGTGAATACTATGCTTCTCTGGATGCTCGTTATGAAGGGCACAAATATCCGGATCATGGATTGGTGCAGGAAGCCATTCATCTGATGGACGATGTTCTTTCCCAGAAGAAGGACAACATTGCCCTGATTGAGCGGGTGCTGAAAAAAGAAGATGACCTGTTCGACAACAAGGAAACGATGAGCAACGGTATCGAAAACTTCTTCAAAACGCAGGTTACGGTGTTCGACCAGGCAGTGCAGTTTGAAAAATCGCTGCATGACGACCTTGATCGCATTGCGGAAAATGAGGAAGCACACAAGGCACTGAATACCATTCGTCTGATTATCACGATTCAGATGGGTACAAAGTTTAGATATGACCGGATTCGTGAGCTGAACCCGCTGATGGATACGGTTCGTGCTGCCCATGACAAGATGCTGGAAGAAAAACGAGCCGAGGTTCTGGAAACGGTTCGTCAGTGCATGGAAGCGACCCATACTGCCGCAAATGGCGATATGAAAGCGTCCAACCTGATTGAACGCTCGGATAAGTATTTCAGCCAGTGCAAGGAGAAGATTGCCGAATTAAAGAGCCTTGCCCTTCTGGATGCTATGTTCCTGCCGATGTGCCAGTACAAGGATGATACGGTCAGCAACATTGAAGCCGTTCTTGCCCCGCCTGCACCGAAGCCGCAGCCCCAGCCGAATCGGGCAGGTAAAGAAGCAGCTCCGGCAAAGAAAAAGGTCGTTCGTGCCTATAACCGTCAGGTTGTGTTCCAGGCAAAGACCTTGCAGACGGATGCGGATATTGATGATTATGTAGAGAAGATTCGTTCTCAGCTGAAACAGCTCTTGAAAAATTGCGATGAGATCAAGCTGAATTAAGGAGCCGAATGATGGATAAGAATGCGATTAAAAAATTTGCTGTCTGGGCAAGAACCGAGCTGATCGCCCGTGTTTCCCTGAAAGGCGTGGAATACGGTATTACCGAGGACAACATGGTGGACGCCAATGCGGACAGCGTTGGCGGAAAGGTGCTGACTGCCGATGAAAAGGCACAGCGCAAGGCTCTGATTGCCGAGATTAACGATAAAGGATATAAACAGGTCATGGAGGAGGTTGCCTACACTTGGTTCAACCGCTTCTCTGCTCTACGATTTATGGAAGTCAACGGCTATATTCCTTCCCATGTGCGTGTATTCACGGACGAGGAAAACAACTTTAAGCCGCAGATTATAACCGAAGCCATTCATCTGGATTTGGATGGATTGGATATGGAAAAGGTCTATGAGCTGAAAGATGCCGAAAAGACCGAAGAACTCTATAAATATTTGCTGATCGTGCAGTGTAACGCTCTGAATAAGATTCTGCCGGGAATGTTCCAGAAGATTGCAGATTACACTGAGCTTCTTCTGCCAGACAATCTGCTCCGTGAAGGCAGTGTCATTCAGCAGATGATTGAGCTGATACCGGAGGATGATTGGAAGGATGCTGTCCAGATTATCGGCTGGTTGTATCAGTTTTATAATACGGAACCCAAGCAAGAGGTAGATGCAAAAGTAAAAAAAGGTATTAAGGTAATTAGAGAAGATATTCCTGCAAAGACTCAGATATTTACGCCAGACTGGGTTGTTCGCTATATGGTGGAAAATTCTCTTGGACGAATCTGGCAAGAAGGACATCCATCTGATGAACTTTCAAAGAATTGGAAATACTATATGCAGCCAGCTAAGCAAGATGAAAATGTTGAAAAAATTGTAGATGTAGAGAATGTTTCGCTTGCAGAATTACGTCCAGAGGATATTAAATGTATAGACCCTTGTATGGGTAGTGGGCATATCCTTGTTTATATGTTTGATATTTTAATGCAAATTTATGAAGTTTATGGATATACAACTCGTGAAGCTGTGGCGAGCATTATAGAAAATAATATTTACGGCTTAGATATTGATGAAAGAGCAGCACAGTTGGCGTATTTCTCTGTTATGATGAAAGCACGTCAATACGACCGGAGATTCTTTAGTCGTAGTATTCAACCTCATGTATATGCTGTTGTAGAGAGTAACCATGTGGATAAATTTGTGGTTGAATACTTTTGCAATAATAATAGTGAGTTAATGGCGGCTATGAATGACATTATTTCTGAAATGAAAGATGCGAAAGATTATGGCTCTTTAACTCATGTAAGCAAACAAAATTGGGCGTTCTTGTATGAGAGATTTTCTGAGATATTAGATGACATAAATATATATCGAGAAGTTACTTTGCGGCAGTTACTACCATTAGTTCAAGTGGCAGAAATTTTGTCTTGTAAATATCATGTGGTAATTACAAATCCACCATATTTGGGTGGCGGCGGAATGAACGAAACATTGGCTGAATTTGCAAGAGATAACTATTTTGAAGCTAAAAATGATATGTTTGCAATTTTTATAGAACGGGGCAATGAGCTTGCTTTACCGGGAATGTTTAATTGTATGGTAACAATGCAATCATGGATGTTTTTAAGTAGTTATGAAAAATTGCGAAAAAAAATACTTGATACCAAAACCATAGAAACTTTGTTACACATGGATAATCAAGTAATGGGAATTGCCTTCGGAACGGCTGTCGTAGTATTAAAAACGAAGAAAATTGAAAATTATAAAGGTACTTATAACTATATTTACTATTCGGATATTGTTGAGGATACGCCTGTGAGCTTTCCGGTTGTGGGTAACAGATATGCACAGGTATCGGATGAATACTATCGGGATATTCCAGGTTCACCAATAGCATATTGGATTTCAAGTAAAACACGAGATTCTTTCTTATCAGAAGAAAGTATTGGAACGGTTGCACCACCAAAGCAAGGACTTGCAACTGCTGATAATGAGAGATTTTTAAGACTTTGGCATGAAGTTAATATTCAAAAAATTGGCTTTGGAATTTCTTCATGTGATGAAGCGGCGACATCAGGAAAGAAATTTTTCCCATATAATAAAGGTGGAGCATTTAGACGATGGTATGGAAACAGAGATTATGTGGTGAACTGGGAAAATGATGGATATGAAATAAAGAACTTTAAGGATGATAAAGGAAAAGTTAGATCTCGTCCTCAAAATTTGCAATATTATTTCAAACCAGCAATAACATGGTCTGATGTAACAAGTGGTAGCTTTTCTGGAAGATATGCAGAACAGGGATTTATGTTTGATATTAAAGGTTCAAGTGGATTTCCAGATAAAGAACTATTACCGTATGTCCTCGGCTTATTAAATTCTAAGGTTGCTCAAGCATTTATAAAAATATTAAATCCTACGATGACCACTCAGGTTGGAGATATGACCAGAATCCCGGTTATTAAAGCGGATGTTGATGAGATAACACTACTGTCAAAAGAGTGTATTGATGAAGCAAAAGCAGATTGGGATTCATTTGAAACATCATGGGATTTTAAGGTTCATCCTTTAATTAGATGTGGTGGAAAACAAAATTCTTATATCAAAGATGCTTTTGAAAGTTGGGCACTTGAATGTGAGAAACGTTTTAGAAATATTAAAGAGAATGAAGAAAAGTTAAATCAAAAATTCATTGAAATATATGGTTTGACAGGGGAAATATCACCAGAAGTAAACGAAAAATATATTACTGTAAGCAAAGCGGATTTAGAAAGAGATATTCGTTCTTTCATTTCCTATGCAGTTGGTTGTATGTTTGGTCGCTATTCACTGGATGTGGACGGTCTTGTCTATGCAGGAGGCGATTGGGATGCAAGCAAGTATGCTTCTTTCGCTGCGGATAAGGATAACATTATCCCAATTTGTGACGATGAATACTTCGAGGATGATATTGTCGGTCTGTTTGTAGAGTTTGTGAAAGCTGTTTATGGTGAGGAGACTTTGGACGAAAACCTAAAATTCATTGCTGATGCGTTGGGTGGCAAAGGACAGCCAAAAGATGTGATCCGTGATTATTTCTTAAATGGCTTTTATACAGATCACTGCTCAAAATATTCGGTAACTGGTTCTGGAAAACGCCCGATTTACTGGCTGTTTGACAGTGGAAAAAAGAACGGCTTCAAGGCGCTGATCTATATGCACCGCTATCAGCCGGACACCATTGCCCGTATCCGTACCGACTATGTGCATGAACAGCAGGCTCGTTATCGCACCGCCATTGCCGATCTGGAACAGCGTATTGCCAATGCTTCCACCGGCGAGCGTGTGAAATTAAATAAAAAGCTGACTGATTTGCAAGCACAGGATACTGAAATCAGAACCTATGAGGAAAAGATTCATCATCTTGCTGACCAGATGATTTCGATTGATTTGGACGATGGCGTGAAGAAGAATTATGCAATTTTCCAGGATGTTCTGGCAAAAATCAAGTAAAGGAGGGCCTGTGTAAATGGACAATATATTTGCTACGTTTTTACAAACAGCTGGATTATATGCTTCTAAAGAAATTTGCGAAGATAACATTGCTGATTTGATTGACTTGCTTAAAGGAAATGTTAAAATCAGTGCTTATTGTAAAGAATGCAAGCAAGAACGTGTTTTTAGCATGAAACCTATCGAGCATTATTTTATGACAGGCCCGGAAGGTAATGAGGAAATTAGGTGTATATCTCTTGGTGAGGAAGTAAAGTCCCTGCAAAACATGATATTTAGCACCGAAGCCAGGCAAAAAAAGAGTCCTGCCGAAGAATGGAAATGGATAAACTGGCAAATAGCCAATACTACGAGATTGATGAAACTGGAATACATTTGTTCAATGGATGAAAATCATCATCTTGATTATATTGTTCTAACGACAAATAATTCTATGATGAAAATTGGGCAGTATCCATCTATTGCAGATATGACATTCCCTGAATTGGATGCTTATAAGCATGTAATTTCTAAGCAAGATCGGAAAGAGCTTGGAACCGCTTTAGGGTTATTTGCAAGTGGTGTCGGTGCAGGTTCATATGTTTATCTGAGGCGAATTCTTGAAAGGCTTATTTATCAAGCAAAAGAAAATGCACAAGATACGGTTAATAATGAGAAGTTCGAGCAGGCAAGAATGGTTGAGCGGATTAAGATGTTACAGGGATACTTGCCTGATGTACTCATCAAAAATACAACTATTTATGGAATCCTAAGCAAAGGTATTCATGAGTTAAGTGAAGAAGAATGTCGAGAGTATTTTCCTGTTGTGAAAGAATGTATTTATCAGATCCTTGGTATGTGGGAAACAATGAGAAAGCAGCAGGCTGATGAAGATGCTTTGAATAAAGCATTAAATGCTATAACGGAAAAAATTAAGTAAGGAGGGCAATGCAGCATGGATACTGACAAAGTAATACAAGACCTGAATCGCAGATTTGCTGCCCCCCTGCCGGAGTTTTATCAGCGCCGTATTATTTTCTGGTATGACGAGGATAAAGAGTTTGAGGATAAGCTGGACGAAGTGGTTCTGGAAAACGCCAAGGTTGTTGCCCTTACGGGCAGCAATACGTTTTCCATAAAGAAGCTGCTTTCAGTGGACGATCTGACGACAAACTATCTGGTTTACGATCCACTGGTATATGACCAACCGGATGATAACTGGCTTCTGGATGTGGAGCTTTACAGCGAGGAGTTCCGGGCAGACCTGATTTCTATCTGGATGGATGAGATGGGTCTTGCATCGAATCCGGCCATGCGGAAGCAGGTCAAGAATTACCGTGCTTACTTCAATGCGAAAGACCGCCGCCAGAAAGTAAGCAGCCAGAATAAAATTCCTGCTACTCCGGCACAGCTGCACATGGCTGTGATGGCGGCAATCTGCGGCTTGAAAGAAGCACAGCCGAATAAGATTCTTCGCAGCGTGTTCCGTGCCGGACTGGATTTGAACCACAATGTGATTTATCAAGACTTCGTAAAATACCATGCAGATAGTGCGTTTTGGGCAATGGTGCGTCAGGGATGCGGATTTGCTGAGGAAGAACCGGATCTCGGACAGCTGGCAATTCATTTGCTGTTGACCGCCGCTACCCGTACCATGCGGCAGGAATATCTTGCAGGACTGGATAAATTCATTTCCGTGCCGCATCAGGCATATTGCTATGATTTTATCTCTGAATGGCTTCATGGTGAGGATATTCAGCAGCTTTATGATGTGGCTCGATATGTTGAGGAGGAAGCCCGCCTTCATCAGAGATTTGAAAAGCTGACGGTGGACGATCTGGCAGCGACAGAGTGCTTCCCTTGCATCAACGAGGTGATTCTGACCAAGCTGATGACAGAGATCAGCGACCATATCATTGATGTGGATACGATTGTTTCCACAGTCGAAAAACGGAGAACCTGTGCATGGTACGAGCCGTTTGAAAACTTCTATAACGGCATTTTGCAGGTAGCCAATATGCAGAGCTTCTTTAAGGAGCATTCTGCCGGGTTCCATACCGCAGAAGCAAAGGGCATCTGGAAAGAATACACAGAAAGCTATTATCGGATGGACACCTACTATCGCCTGTTCCATCTGAGCTTCCAAAAGAGTCTGGAAACCTCCAATATTCTGCTGGATGATCTGTTCAAGCACGTTGTCGATAAAGTGGAAGGACTATATACCCACTGGTTCCTGGGTGAACTGGGCAACAACTGGTCGGATGTATGTGCGGAAGAACTGGCAACCTACGGCAAGGTTCTGGAAGTGCCGCAGCAGGAGAATTTTTATAGTTCCCGAATCAGGACTTCCGAGAACAAGGTGTTTGTGATTGTTTCGGATGCCATGCGCTATGAAGTGGCAGCAGCTATGGCAGACCAGCTTCAAAGAGAAACGCAGAGCAAAGTTGCTATCAGCAGTATGCAGAGCATCTTCCCGTCTATCACCAAGTTTGGTATGGCGGCATTGCTGCCGCATAAGAAGCTGACTGCTGAGCTTCGGAACGATGTTCTGACCGTATTGGCAGATGGACAGCCTACCGCCAGCGGCTATCGGGACAAGATTCTGAAATCGGAAGATTCTGCGAGTGTGGCGCTGAAATACAACGATATTATTGCCATGAAACGAGCCGAGCGAAGCGCTTTGGTAAAAGGCATGGATGTGGTTTATATCTATCACGATACGATTGATGAAGCCAGCCATACTTCTGACACTGCCGTATTCGCTGCCTGCGATAAGGCAATTTCGGAATTGAAGAACCTTGTTCGTATTATCGTGAATGAATTTGGCGGAACGAATATCCTGATTACCGCCGACCATGGATTCCTTTACACATACAGCCCTCTTACCGAGGACGACAAGGTGGACAAGTCCAGCTTTGACGGCATGGATGTGGAATATGGCAGACGCTATGCAATCATGCAGAAAGGCGCTCAGCCAAACTATCTGTTGCCGGTGAAGTTCCTGGGCGGCAATACGGAATATGATGGCTTTGCACCGAGAGAAAGCATCCGTATCAAGATGAACGGCGGCGGCTTGAACTTCGTGCATGGCGGTATCAGCTTGCAGGAAATGGTTGTTCCGGTGATTGAATACCACTATCTCCGTAACGATTCTATGGAATATAAGCGCAACAAACAGAAGTATGATACCAAGCCGGTAACGGTCAATCTGCTGTCTGCAAGCCGCAAAATCAGCAATATGATATTCTCTCTGAATTTCTATCAGAAGGATGCAGTTGGTGCGAACCGTGAAGCGGCAACCTATCAGGTTTACTTTACGGATGAAAACGGCAAGCAAATCAGTGATGTTCAGAAAATCATTGCAGATAAGACAAGCGACAATGGTGCAGAGCGGACATTCCGCTGCCAATTCAATCTGAAATCGCTGAAATATAGCAACACGGCTACTTATTATCTGGTAATTGCGGATGAGCAGGGATTACAGATGCCACAGCGTGAACCGTTCCAGATTGACATTGCTTTCGCTGTGGATGAGTTTGATTTCTTTAGCTGAGTCCACAGCCTTGTTACCGAAATGATAGGAAAATATTTGGAAGCGGGATATGACGGCGACGATGTGCAAAGATACCTCGATCAGCTAATCTCAGCCCCGGATTGACAATGACAGGAGGATGGAACTATGCCGGATCTGGATGAAAAATATAACAAATTTAGCCGAGAGCTGAATCAAAGCGTGTCGCCTGAAACAGAGCCGACCGAAGAAAATGTGTGTGACGAGCGCAGCTATGACGAACGATTGAAGGATGTTTTTCAGGGAAAAATCGTGCGCAAAGACCTGACTAAAAAGATCAAGGAAGGCGCAAATGTTCCTGTGTACGTCCTGGAATTTCTGCTGGGACAGTATTGCAGCAGCGACGACCCCGAAATCATCGAAAGCGGCGTTGAAACGGTAAAGCATATTTTAAGCGATAACTTTGTGCGCCCTGATGAAGCACAAAAAATCCTTTCACGCCTGCGCTCTCGTGGCAGCCATACGGTAATCGACATGATCACCGTGCATTTGGATATGCGCAAGAATACATATCTTGCGGAGTTTTCTAACCTGGGCATTAAGGATATTCCGATTGCCGATGGATACCCGGAAAAGTACGACCGCCTTTTGTGCGGCGGTATTTGGTGCATCGTTCAGCTGAGCTATGAATTTATTGAGGAAGAAAAGAACGCTGCGCCAATTCGCATTGATAAGCTGACGCCCATTCAGATGCCGCATATTGATTTGCCTGAATTGCAGCAAGGGCGCAAAGCGTTTACCAAAGAAGAATGGATGGAGCTGATGCTGCGCTCTGCCGGATATGAGCCGGAGTCTCTGACTGTGCGTGAACAGTGGCTGTTGCTGACTCGTATGATTCCGCTGGTGGAGAACAACTTCAACTTATGTGAGTTGGGGCCTCGCAGCACGGGTAAATCTCACCTGTATAAAGAAATTTCCCCGAACAGTATTCTCGTATCCGGTGGTCAAACTACGGTAGCCAACCTGTTTTATAATATGGGGCGCAAAACCGTGGGCTTGGTTGGTCTTTGGGACTGTGTGGCATTTGATGAAGTAGCCGGTATCCGCTTTAAGGATAAAGACGGCGTACAGATCATGAAGGACTACATGGCGTCAGGCTCCTTTGCCCGTGGCAAAGAGGAAAAAGCAGCTTCGGCATCTATGGTCTTTGTAGGCAATATCAATCAGAGCGTAGATGTGCTGTTAAAAACCAGCAGCCTGTTTGACCCTTTCCCGCCTGAGATGGGCACCGACACAGCGTTCCTGGAGCGTATTCATTGCTACCTGCCCGGTTGGGAAATCCCAAAATTCCGTCCGGAGCATTTTACCAACAGCTACGGATTTATCAGCGACTATCTGGCAGAGTTTATTCGTGAGCTGCGCAAGGTACAGTATGGCGATGCGCTGGACAAGTATTTCAGATTGGGTAAAAATCTGAACCAGCGTGATACGATTGCTGTGCGCCGCATGGTAGACGGTTATCTGAAGCTGATGTACCCCAACGGGGAATTTACTAAGGATGAACTGGAAGAAGTGCTGCGGCTTTCCTTGGAAATGCGTCGGCGTGTAAAGGAACAGCTGAAAAAGCTGGGTGGCATGGAGTTCTACGATGTGAACTTCTCCTACATCGACAACGAAACCTTTGAAGAAAAGTATGTTTCTGTTCCGGAGCAAGGCGGTGATACGCTGATTCCCGAAGGATTGGGTACACCGGGGCAAGTATATACGGTTTCTCACGGCAAGTCTGGTATGATTGGTGCATTCCGCTTGGAAAGCCAAATGCTGCCCGGTAACGGCAAATTCGATAAAACCGGTTTGGGCAGCGATACCAAAGCCAAGGATGCGGTCAACATTGCATTCAATTTCCTGAAAGCAAATGCACGGCGTATCAGCGGCAGCATCAGTACCACAGATAAGGATTACATCATCAACTATCAAGACCTCCAGGGCATCGGAATGACCGATAAACTGGCACTTCCCACAGTGATTTCGCTGTGTTCGATTGCCATTGGTCGCCCGACATTAAGCAGCCTTGCGGTACTTGGCGATATTTCTATTGGTGGTACTTTGATTAAGGTTGACGAGTTGGCGAATACCTTGCAGGCTTGCGTAGATTGCGGTGCAAAGAAAGTGCTGTTGCCGGCTGTGTCAATGATTGATTTTGCAACAGTACCCGCAGACTTGATGTCGGCTTTCCAGCTGATTCCGTATCAGAGTGCCGAGGATGCTGTGTTTAAGGCATTGGGAGTGGAATAAAGCAAAAAATGTCAACATAATGTTGTACCGCCTTATCACATGGGAATGGAAACGATGGAACGAAAAGAACTATTTGAATGGGCAAAAGAAATCTATGGCGCAGAACCGGATTACCCGTGGAATGACTGGAATTGCGTTTTACGCCATAAGAACAATAAAAAGTGGTTTGCGTTGGTAGTTGAAATCAACGCAAGAAAGCTGGGATTGGCAGAAGATAAAACGGTTGATGTGCTGAACATCAAGTGCGATCCGATGATGATAGGTTCACTGCGTATGAAAGAGGGATTCTTCCCCGCCTATCACATGAACAAAGAGAATTGGATTAGCATTCTTCTCGATGGTACAGTCTCAGCAGATGAAATCAAGCCCTTGCTGGAATTGAGTTATCAACTGACCCGGTAACGCAAACGAAACGGCAGATGGGTTTTAGGAGGTGCGATATGCAGATACATTATTTTCAGAGATACCACTCCAAAGAAAATGTGGATACCTCAAACACCATGCTGATGCTCTCTCGTTTGTATAACTATAACGCTGATAAGTTCTTTTCCATGCTGAACAGCCTTATTCTTGGAGAGGACGAAAGCCCGGAAATTACCTTTGATTTGCAGGTCGTTGGTGACGATAGTGTTCCGGATGCGGTTATCAGCCAAAAGAGCTTCAAAATAGTGGTGGAAACAAAGCTCTACAATCAGTTTTATAAGCAGCAGCTTGTAAATCATCTGGAGCAGTTTGGCGCTGAGGATATAAAGGTTTTGCTCACCCTTGACCCCAAGCCGATGAAACCGCAACTGTTTGATGAACTGGCGGTTGAACTGAAAAAGTATAATAGCGAAAATGCAACTCGGCTTATCCATCCGATCAAGCACGTCAACTTGACATTCGAGCAGCTTGTGGACGCTATGGAGGATATTGTTGACGACAGAGATACGGAAATCATCGCCGTTTTAGACGATTTCAAGAAGTATTGCTTTGATGAAAAGCTGATACCGGATGGCTATAAATGGATGAGAGCAATCGTAGCCGGTACAACTTTTCAGGATAATATGGATTTGGATTTGTTCTATGACCAGGAGTCCCGCAACTTCTCAGAACATGGATATATCGGCTTGTATAAGGACAAGAGTATCCGTGCCATTGGTAAGCTGAAAAAAACCGTCATCGCAGTTGAAAATAACGGCAGCATGACCTATCGTGCCGAAAGCGGAGCCGAACCTACCACAGATGAGATTGAACGCATCAACGAGGCAATCCGTCGTGCAGATAATTATGGATATAACCTTCGGACGATTAGCCATAGATATTTCATCGTTGAAAAGTTCTACCCGATGGACTTTAGAAAAAGCAGTAAGAATCCGATTCAGAAAAGCAAGTTCTTCAATCTTGCTGATATGTTCGGATATAAAACAATGCCTAATACCGATGTAATCGCAAATGATCTGAACGGTCGGATTTGGGAGGAGTTTTAATCCGATTCGGAAGGAGGTCGCAATGGAGTATTTAGAGCAAGTACACTTATTCGCTACAAAGTGGATTGAGAAATTCAGAGATCAGAAAATCAGCTACATAGAGCTGGTTGACCATTACCTGGCTGATGATTGTCAGGCATTGGGATTCCAGATGGATTGCGGCCATGCCTTTTCAGAAAAATATGGAGATGCCGCAAGCAGCTGTGATGCACTAAATCGTATCATTGACGAGGTTACAGACATTAAACTGCTTGGGTCGGCAATCTATTCCCAATGGCGATATTTTAATCATTGGGCATACGATGCCGCAGACATCTTGAAGCCCGAAAATCGTTCGTGGTTTATTCTGGCATTGAGCCGCCTTGCCCTGCTTTCCGGCGAGAATCCCTTCCTGTTCAAAGGAGAACTTAGAAAGATTCGGCTTGTGTCCAATCGGCTTGGTTATGGGCCTTGCCCGGAACCGGACGAAGAAGTTGAGCAACACATAACCCTTAATTCAAGCGGACAGGTGTGGTTTTCTTCGTATGTTTTCGGACAGCGCAGAGATGGTCGATACGAAAAAGCTCACAGTCAGAATCTGAAAATTGATAAAGAAGCTTCCGACAAAATCTTTTCTGCGTTTACAGAGTATTTCAGCAATGGGTACGATGAAGTTTTTGCAACTGATATTGGAAACTGGAATATGGAGCTGACCAATACCGCTGGAAAGGTCTATAAGTTCAGCGGTTCGTTATGCTCGTCTTTTGAAGTAGGCGGAATTGACCTGTCAGATCTGCTTCGTGACAACTTGAAAATGCCTGATTTGTATGCCTTTGATGGGAATAATAAGCCTGATATGGTGAATCGAATCGAAGTAAACTATCATCGAATCACAAAGATCAAGCCAAAAGTTCCTATTTCAGAACACGCAGAATACGCTGTCTGGGATTATACAGAGTCTTTAATTGTGGACAGAGAGAGTGAAAGCATTGAACACATTCAGAATATCGGTTCTGGGTGCTCTGTAAGCAGAAAATATAAAGTTGAGGACGGGGTTGAAAGCCTTCTTGAAGATATGGATGCGGAAAGTATCTTTGACCATATAGAAGGAAACCCGGAGAATGTGGTAGTTGATCCGCTTGAAACCATAGACTACACCATTAAGGTTATTTCTCAAAAGGGCAATGAAAAGCTCATTCAAGGAAGCTACGATAAAAAGGGGCTTCCGGACGATTGGGCGGAGTTCATGGAGTCCGTCTTTGAATTTATGTCTTTCTATGGATGGGGTGAAATTATGAACCCGTCTGTGTATGGGAAGGTGCGGCGCTGTGACAATGATATTATCTATTGCAGCGTAGAGTTTGAAGATGGGTGTAAGAGCTACTATTATATTTCGGATGACGATTCTATTCAGGTGGGCGATTTTGTGCTTGTTCCTGCTGGCAAGGATAATCACGAAGCAGTAGTTGAAGTCGTAAAGAAAGAATACTTTGCGGAGGAAGATGTGCCTTTGCCGATGGACAAAACAAAACATATTATCAGAAAATGTACGGATGCTGATTTTGACCTTCCGGACGATAAATCTATTTGACTAAACGCTATGAGAGTCCACGGACGATACGAAAGTGTCGTCCGTGGACTCTTTTTGGACTTTGGTAGCCTGGGAACGTACAGCCAGTTGAAATCATCGAATTTAGCGATGCGCATTTTCATATGCTTTTCGGATTTCCTTCGGCAAGCGGTCAGGAATCAGTGCCTTTAGTCTGTCCTCACTGCCGTCTTTGATTGCCTGCTCATAGTACCAGCATTTGAATTTCAGCATATCCAGAGTGCGGTTCATCTGCTCAAGTTCTTCCTCCATGTGCGACCGTTGCTCCTCAAATAGTGCCTTGCGTTGCGGGTAGGTGGACGGCCCTTCTACACACCAATCCATGAATTGCCGGATGTCCTTGATCTCCATGCCGGCCTTTTTCAGACATTCAATGACCCGGAGTGCTTCAATCTCCGTGTCACCGAATTTGCGGATGCCGGACACCCGTTCCATGTTCGGAAAAAGTCCCTGTTTATCATAATAGCGCAGCGTGGAGATAGGCAATCCGAACATCTCTGCCACCTGTCCGATTGAATACATAAATTCCCCTCCAAAAATTTTCAAAAAGTATCTTGACCTAAAGTCAGGTTTAGGTGCTACTATGAGAATAACACAAAGAATATAAAAATGCAAGGAGTGTTCTACGATGAATAAAAAGGTACTGATCATTTCCTCAAGTCCCCGTAAGGGCGGCAACTCCGAAACACTTGCAGATGCATTTATCCGTGGAGCAAAGGAAGCTGGACACCAAACAGAAAAAATATGTCTGTATGACAAAACAATCAGCTTTTGCAAAGGCTGTCTTGCTTGCTTGCAGTCTCATCGCTGTGTTATTCACGATGATGCAGATGTCATTGCACAAAAAATGCGCAAAGCTGATGTTCTTGTATTTGCAACGCCGATTTATTACTACGAGATGTGCGGACAGATGAAAACGATGTTGGATCGGGCAAACCCGCTGTATGACTCCGACTATCAATTCCGTGATGTTTACCTTCTTGCATCAGCGGCAGAAACAGAGAAAAGCGCTATGGATGGAGCAATAAAAGGCATTTCCGGTTGGATCGAATGTTTTCCAAACTCCAAACTTGCAGGAACCGTATTTGGCGGAGGTGCAGATGTTGTTGGCGCAATACAGGGCAATTCGGCATTACAAGAGGCTTATGAGCTGGGAACAAAAATTTAAGGGGGGATGTATATGCAGAAGTGTGGATTCATTCCCCTGCTTCTTCTACTGGTGCTTATGATGACTGCTTGCAGCAGCGACGCTGCGCCAAACTATGAACCAGCAGACAGCACCCACACAGCTATTCCCTCTTTTGAGAGCAAAGAATCAGAGGAACCCAGCGCAAAGGAAGAAGAAACGCAGAAGGAGGAACATACAATGAAAATGAAGCTTGAAATTGGAGACCATATTTTTTCAGCCTCTCTGGAAGAAAATTCTTCCGTAGATGCACTGAAAGAACTGCTTGCAGACGGACCGCTGACGCTTCATATGGCTGACTATGCAGGAATGGAAAAAGGCGCTGATCTTGGGAGCGTATTGCCGCAAAACAATGAACAGATGCACACACAGGCAGGCGATATTATTCTGTATCAGGGAAAAACCTTGGTGATTTATTATGATACCAATTCGTGGAGTCTGACACCGATTGGAAAAATTGAGAATGTAAATGCGAAAGAACTACGCAAGGTACTTGGGACGGGCGATGTCACGGTAACGGTATCCATCGAATAAAAGGAGTGCATAGCATGGAAATATTAGTATTAAACGGCAGCCCGAGACCTAACGGAAATACTTCAGCTATGATTGAAGCATTTGTTGATGGTACACAGCAAAGTGGGCACAAGGTAAGCATAGTGAATGTCTGTCAGAAGAAAATCGCAGGCTGCCTTGCCTGTGAATACTGTCACACCAAAGGAAATGGAGTTTGTATTCAAAAAGACGATATGCAGGAGGTTTATCCCCTTCTTGAGAAAGCGGAAATGATCGTGCTGGCTTCCCCTATCTATTATTTCAGCTTTACAGGACAGCTGCAATGTGCGATTAACCGTATTTACGCTCTGGATAAACCCAAAAACCTGAAAAAAGCCGCATTGTTCCTCAGTTCAGGAAGCAATCATGTATACTGCGGCGCTATCTATGAATACCAAAACGCTTTTCTGAACTATTTGAAGCTGGAGGATATGGGGATTTTTTCCACATACGGAAAAGAAAATAAGGCAGAAGAAAAATTAAATGAACTTCGTGAATTTGGAAAAAAACTGAAATGATTGGAGGATAAGAAATGGCAATCAAACAAACGGCAGGCAGAGATGCTTTGGGGGAATTTGCTCCCAAATTTGCGGAATTGAATGATGATGTGCTGTTCGGGCAGGTGTGGAGCCGGGAAGACAAGCTTTCCCTGCGGGACCGCAGCATTGTAACAGTGGTGGCGCTGATGGCACAGGGGCTGACGGATTCGTCTTTTCAGTACCATCTGTCAACTGCAAAGAACAACGGCGTGACCAAAACGGAAATTGCGGAGATCTTGACCCATGCGGCATTTTATGCGGGCTGGCCCAAGGCATGGGCGGCTTTCCGCATGGCAAAGGAGGTATGGGCGGAGGACGATGCTGCCGACGCAAAAGCTAAGCATCAGAATGAAATGGTCTTTCCCATCGGCGCACCCAATGATGACTTTGCGAAATATTTTATTGGCCAAAGCTATCTCGCACCTCTTTCTACGCAGCAGGTCGGTATTTACAATGTGACCTTTGAACCCGGTTGCCGTAACAACTGGCACATTCATCACGCCAAAAGCGGCGGCGGACAGATCCTCGTCTGTGTGGCTGGTCGAGGTTACTATCAGGAATGGGGCAAACCGGCACAGGAGCTGCGCCCCGGCAGTGTAGTAAATATTCCTGTGGGTGTAAAGCACTGGCACGGTGCTGCGCCGGATAGCTGGTTCTCTCATCTGGCGGTAGAGGTTCCGGGGGACGAAACCTCCAATGAATGGTTGGAAGCTGTGGACAACACAGCATATTTTAAGGCAGCAGACAAGGAGGTCTGAATATGGAAAAACTGAATCTGACACAGGAATGGGACAAGGTGTTCCCGAAAAGCGACAAGGTGGATCACAAGAAAGTAACCTTTCATAACCGCTACGGCATCACATTGGCGGCGGATATGTATACGCCAAAGAGTGTAGTGGGCAAGCTGCCCGCCATTGCCGTCAGCGGTCCGTTCGGTGCGGTAAAGGAGCAGTCCTCCGGCCTGTATGCGCAGAAAATGGCGGAGTTTGGCTTCTTGACGATTGCCTTCGACCCGTCCTACACCGGCGAAAGCGGCGGTACACCCCGCTATGTCGCTTCGCCGGACATCAATACCGAGGATTTCTGTGCAGCGGTAGACTTCCTCTCCGTGCAGGAGAACGTTGACCTGGAGCGTATCGGTATCATCGGTATCTGCGGCTGGGGCGGCATGGCAATCAACGCCGCAGCCATTGACACCCGCATTAAAGCGACCGCTGCTATGACCATGTACGACATGACCCGTGTAACTGCCAACGGATATTTTGATGCTGAGGATTCTGAGCAGGCACGCTTTGAAAAGCGAAAAGCGCTGAATACGCAGCGCACGGAAGATTACAGGAGTGGTACTTATGCATTGGCAGGCGGTGTTGTCGATCCGCTGCCGGAGGATGCACCGCAGTTTGTGAAGGACTATTACGCCTACTACAAAACGCCACGTGGCTATCACCCCCGTAGCCTGAACTCCAACGGCGGTTGGAATGTGACCTCCTCGCTATCGTTCCTAAATATGCCGATTTTGCAGTACAGCAGCGAGATTCGCTCTGCCGTGCTGCTGGTACACGGGGAAAAGGCGCACTCTCGCTATTTCAGTGAGACGGCGTACAGCAAGCTGACCGGTGATAACAAGGAATTGCTCATTATCCCCGGTGCAAACCACACCGACCTTTACGATCAGATAGACGTCATTCCGTTTGGAAAGCTGAAAGCGTTCTTTGAGGAACATCTGAAATAAGACGCACCTTGTGTTTTTGATTGTTGGCGGGCATGACATTTTTGCTTGATTCTACAATTTCCGAATTAAAAAGTCCACCAGTCATGATGCACTACGCATCGTACTGGTGGACTTTTTCTGTAAAGATATAAAAATAGATATTCATATATCGCCATAACTAATGTCGTTATCGTAGGCATGAAGATCTTCCTTCAGGAAATCTGCTTTACGAATATACATCGAATTTACCAGCTCCCCTTTTTCATGGAGCAGGCTGAATTTGTAATCTAATAATGCTGCCGGTACATAGAGCATTTTAGCAGTTTCAAAAAATGCGTGTTCCGAAAGGCATTCCAGAACTTCCCCATCTTCTAACAGAAGCTCTGCCGCAAAGAAGTTTGCTTCGTTTTCTTCGATTGATCTATCATCAAACACTTCCATTTCTTGAAAGCCGTGCATCATGGCGATTTTCGTATGCAGGATAGCGTGTCCTAATTCATGTGCGACTAAGATACGTTCCAGGATACCGTTCACATTGTGATCTATCACGATATTCTTCTGTCTGGACTGGTAATAGAAGAAGCCCTTCAATTTCTTCTGTAAATCATAATAATGGATTTTGATACCTAACAGCTGACACAACTCATAAGGGTTTCTGGTGTGATATTTTCGCACAAGCTTATCGACAGTTTCAATGATAAGCTCTGCCGTTTTCATTTGCTTCACCTCCGAATCGCACACAGAAAACATATTCTGTGCTTGAGGATTTTACTCTTTATCTTTATGCTTTCTGTATTTCTTCGGAGTGTACTTTTCCCGTGCTGTTTTCTTAGAGTCCATATAAACTGACATAATCGCCTGGAAGAATACATCTTTTGCGTCCTCGTCCAATTCTCCACCGGCAAACAGAGAATTTACACGCCCCAGCACTTCCTGAGCTTCTTTTGCGCCCTTTGAACCGAAGTTTTCCTTTGCCTCTAAAATAAACATATCCTGATCTATATGGCTCTGGCTATCCGTTTCAGATTCGTCCAAAAGATAGGACACAGAGATATGCAGCGCTTCAGCAAGTTTTCTGATGTTGCTTTTTCTGGGGAGTGTTCCGAGCTGCTCATAGGTGTAAAGGGATCTTTCGGAGATGCCGGTCATCTGGGCAAGCTCCGTTTGAGATAGGTTCATAGCCAAACGAGCTTCTTTAATTTTTTCTCCAAATGTCATGGTAGTGTCCTTCCTTTCAAAAAATATTTATTTGTAACTTCCGATTATTTGTTGACAAACTTCTGGAAAATGCTATAATGAGAATCAGAACAGAAGTTTTAGTTCCTCTTAATTATATATCGGAACTTTTATAAAGTCAAGAACTTCCGATTTCGCTTCTGTTATTTTAATCAAGTATCGGAAGTTATAGTCATTCTTGTCCGATGGTGTTTGTTTCCCTTTAGCCAAGTGACAGGAGTTAGAAAGGAATTCTTATTTTATGGATTAGGCTGAAAGGAGATTCTGAATGAGCAGATATAATACACAGGTATTAAGCAATATTCGAATGCTTTGCCGGATGCAGAACATTGACGAGAAGGTTCTGTATGAAAGAGCAAAGCTGATTTTATCCATATATCGAGAGGTGTGCTGGTCTACCATTGATCGTGCGAATGATGTATGTGATACCCTTATTTGTACTTACGGTGACAGCTTAGATGGTGCATTGATTTATCTGGAGAACTTTGCTCCGGATGAAGCGAGAGAACGATTTGAAGAACGCATTCGTAGCTTATTCGAGACAAAGTGGATCATTGAACTGGTAGATATGGCTATGTTGAAAATCAGAGAATATCCGGATAAAGGCGCTCTGTACTGTGAGATTATCTCAAAGGCATATCTCAACCGCTTCAAGTACAGGGAATCAGAAATGCTGGAGGTTCTGAATATGGAACGCAGCACCTACTATGACCGAAAGAAAGAAGCGATACTGTTATTTGGTCTGTCACTTTGGGGAACAGCCATTCCTAAATTGAAAGATTTCCTGGAAAGCGCCAGGGAGGAAGAAGCATTGTGTTATTGTGAGTGCTAAGACAGGATTTTAGTCCGACTAAAATCCGATGAAAATACGACGGTTTCCCTACTGAAAGTCCGACTTGTCCAGTGTTAAAATGGCTATGCTGGGAGATAGCGGCATAAAATTGAATAGAGAGAGTTACGCCTCGTGCCTGTAATGGGTACGGGGCTTTTTTTATACTTGTCTATCTTCCTTCATATTAACACAAAGGCATGAACGAGAGCTTGGAGTAATTTACTCTGGCTCTTTTTTTATGCCTGCAAGGAGGACAGGCAGATGGCAAAGGGCATTGAGAACCGGGCACGATCTCCTCCCTCTGTTTTTGATTTTGCAACTTCACAAATTCAAAAACACGGAGGAATGAAAATGTATTACGACTTGGTTGAAAGCGGAAAAAGAATTAAAGCTTTGAGAAAGGAACATGGGCTTACACAGGAACAGCTTGCGGAGCAGTTAGGTGTTGCCGCAAACACCATTGCACGAATTGAAACCGGCAACAGAGGTATCTCTATTGATTTGGCAATCGAATTGGTTGTGCGCTTTGATACAACCCTTGATTACATATTTTTAGGTCGTGAATAACATCAAAACTATACCTACGAGGCAATAAAAACTTGCATGAGGAACAGGTACAATTTAGATACAGCCAAAGAAAATCGGCTGCTTGATCCTTGAAAACTGAATACACAGTCATCGAATACGTTCCTGTTGCCGGTGCGAGAGCATCAGCCACATCAGCGGTACGCCGTGACGTATCGGACAGAGAAACAGAACGACTTTCTTCTATAAATTAAGCAGTTGTCTCTCTCCCGATGCCAGCGATCAATACTGGCTTGTAAATATTGGGTTGCTCCCAATACGGCCATGAAAGCAACAGGATTAAAGATACTTCTCTACGGAGCTGGCGGAGAACCCGGCAGAGGTTAGATTCCTATGGAACTGATTCGCAATCAGTCGTTTGGTGATTCCCTGAGGGCGTAAGCCCTCTTTCCCAGGGGTGCGTGGCAAATATGGGACACATAGACTTTTGGACTGACTGCCTGATTCCTTTCGGGCAGTCAGTTATTACATACCCAACGAAAGGAGGTCATGGCACATGATGAAAGAAAATTGGGTATATTGCCGTGGTGATATTTATTGCGCCAATCTGGACCCGGTAGTTGGGTCGGAACAAGGCGGCATCCGTCCGGTTATCGTCATTCAGAACGATACCGGTAATAAACACGCTCCCACATTGATTGTGGCAACGGTCACCACCAGAATCCATAAGAAAGCGAATATGCCGACGCACTTTGTTATTTACGACAATCCTGCATTCAAAGAAGCGTCCGTTGTTCAGCTGGAACAGATTCGTACCATTGATAAAAGCAGGATTGATAATTACTTAGGTAAGGTAACGCCCCGTGAAATGGTAGCGATTGAGAAAGCCTTATCCGTCAGCCTGGCAATGGAACAGCTGAAAAAACGTTCCCCAAAACATAAAGCAAAGAGAGCGAAGGAGTGAACATAAATGTTTGAAGAAAGAATCGCTGCCATGAATCAGCGCACCGAAGAAGCGATGGCTGCTAACGCAGTTCAGTTTGATAAGAGAACCTATACGGTTGATGAGATTCAGGATATTCTGGGCATCAGCAGAACCAGCGCATACAACCTTGTGAAAAAGAAAGTTTTCCATAGTGTCCGCATCGGTGGCAGTATCAGAATCTCCAAAAAGAGTTTTGATGAGTGGTTGGATCATCAAATGTAAGATTTGTCAAGGGTGTCGTACAACCCGGCGACAAACTTCAAAACATATTGAGAGTTCGATAAAATGTAGCCATGATAAGAAACACATGGCTGCATTTTTTACATAGGAGGTTGTACGATGGCGGAAATGAGAAAACGCACGAGTATGTCTGTTCCGGAAATGGGCAGGATGCTCGGTCTTGGTAAAACGGAGTCATACTGGCTCATTAAGAAGAATTACTTCAAAACTATTCTTGTCGGCAACACCATGAGGGTGATGATCGACAGCTTTGAAGAATGGTATGCTAATCAGTTCAAATACCAGAAGGTCGATGGAACCCCTCCCGGCGAGGAACTGAAGAAAACTACATATTCAATGGAGGAGCTTGGACAGCGCCTTGGGCTGAAAGAAGCGACTGCTTACGAGCTGGTTGCCAAAGGGCATTTTGATGTGGTTGATGTCCTGGGCAAGCGCAGAGTGACCAAGGAGAGCTTTGAAAGATGGTATGCTTCTCAAACCGATTACCGCACGGTAGAGGATCAGGAACTGGATGCAGACATTATGGCATCCACCTACGGTCTGCCGGAAATGGCAAGAATGCTTGGGGTACATCGTCAGACCATTTACTATATCGTTGCCAATGAAGATTTTGAGCTTATCAAGGTTGGCAGATATAAGCGAGCTACCAAAGAGAGCTTTGAAAAATGGTATCAGAATCAGACCCGCTACCAGTTAGCGGAAGATAGACAGGAAAGGAGATGATTACATGGCATCTATCGTTAAGAGAAAAAAGAAGTATTCTGTGGTTTATACATACACCGATGAGAACGGCAACAAGCGTCAGAAGTGGGAAACCTTTGAAACGAATGCCGAAGCAAAGAAAAGGAAGTTGCAGGTTGAATATGAGCAGGAGTCCGGAACCTTTATTCCCCCTTCTGCTAAAACCGTCAACGATCTTTTGGACGAGTATATGTCAATCTATGGTGTGAACACCTGGGCGATGTCTACCTATGAAAGCAGAAAGAGCCTGATTGCAAACTATATTCGTCCCCTCATCGGTGATATGAAGCTGGAGGATGTCACGCCGAGAATCATGGACAAGTATTACCGAGATTTGCTTTCTGTCAAAGCGGTTTCTTCTAAGTATGTAAAAGCCCGTACAGAATATCTGACTCCGCATACTGTCCGAGAGGTTCACAAGACATTGCGAAATGCTTTCAATCAGGCGGTCAAGTGGGAATTGATGACCAGAAACCCTGTGGAGCACGCTACGCTGCCGAAAGAAGAACACAAGACCAGGGACATCTGGACAGCAGAAGTGCTCCAGAAGGCTCTGGAAGCCTGTGACGATGATATTCTTCGTCTGGCTATTAACCTTGCCTTCTCCTGTTCCCTGCGAATGGGCGAGCTTCTGGGGCTTACCTGGGACTGTATTGACATTTCCCCTACCAGTATTGAACTTGGTCAGGCAAGCATCTTCGTTGAAAAGGAGTTGCAGAGAGTAAATCGTGAAGCGATGGCAGATCTGGACGGTAAGGACATCATGTTCAAGTTCCCGCCGACCTTCGCCAGTACGCATACCGCATTGGTTCTCAAAACTCCTAAGACCAAAACAAGTGTCCGCAAGGTGTTCTTACCGAAAACCGTAGCGGAAATGTTGGTACAGCGAAAGGCTGACATCGAAGAACTGAAAGACCTTTTCGGTGACGAGTTCGTAGACTTCAATCTGGTTTTCTGTTCTTCCAATGGCAAGCCGATTGAGGGGCAGGTTATCAACCGTGCTTTCAATAAGCTGATTGAGGAGAAGGGACTGCCGAAAGTGGTTTTCCATAGTCTCCGACATTCCAGTATCACTTACAAGCTGAAGCTGAACGGCGGCGATATGAAATCCGTCCAGGGCGATTCCGGTCA
>ERZ1036446.62-NODE-62-length-68856-cov-33.690048_pt1 | contig 68856 bp, 78 predicted proteins | sample MGYA00514226_ERZ1036446 | MGnify/ENA primary metagenome ERZ1036446 (study PRJEB33795, sample SAMN09464922) | human gut metagenome | host: Homo sapiens | place: USA: Stanford, California | collected 2016-07 | study: EMG produced TPA metagenomics assembly of the...
CTCTTTTCATAGTTTTGAAATTGCAGTATTCTGATTTGGCGCCTTTTTTTATAATAATGCGTAATGGACAGGAACGATAGGACGGAATAAAAATTGTCAGGACAATTTGTACATTTTTTTATAAATCAAAAAACCAACCTATGCAGATTGCACAAATCCACACAGGCCGGTCTTGGAATAAAGTTATAAAATTACTTTCGATATTTATTTCTGTAAGCGGTAGGTGTTTCGCCCTTACAGGATTTAAAAACCCTTGCGAAGTAGCTATTATCCAGATATCCTACATAGGCGCTGATATTCTGAATAGGAAGGTCGGTCTTGGATAGCAGGTCTGCAGCGGCATTGCATCGCTCCTCAGTAAGATACTGTGTAATCGTCAGACCTGTCTCCGCCTTGAACCTCCGTCCCAGGTAGCCCGGAGCGCAGCACATTGATGCCGCAAGCTGCTTTACATCGACTTCCTGGCTGAGATGAAGTCTAAGCCAGCTGGCAGTTCGCCCCACCATGGGGGAATAGTTTTTCGTGCGGGCGGCACAGACGGCACTGGTAAACTCCCGAACCATGGGTGCGGCACAGCTGTATAGTTCTTCTGAACTACGGGCATTATACATTTTCTGTGCCCAGGCCAGGGAAATGGCATCCACCTCGGCGGGATGAACACCTCCTCGCTCGGCCGCTTTGCGAACAGTGGAACGCAATATCGTTTGGTTGGCAACCGCGGTGCGAAGATCGAAAGCGGCAAGTTCAGGAACAGCCGTGACCATTTCCAACCGTTCCAGGGCTTCCAACGCGGCCTCAACGCGGCCTGACGCCACATGAGACAAGAACACGTTTTCGTAGTCGTAGCGACGGACAGCATCGCCAAAATCCAGCCGCTCCCTGGTATAGGGACTTGAATCTTTCTCAATGCGCATACCCGACAGGCGCTGGTAGATGCAGGGAGGCTCTGCCGGAAGGAGAGCCGTAATGGCGCCTGATACATTCCGAGAGACAACCTGCGAATCCACCACGTTATAACTGCAAAAGTAACGCTTATAAAGCAGCATATGACTGGCAGACAGTGCGGTGTCAATCAGCCGGATTTTTGCAATGCCATCATCCCAGGTTTCTGTCACAAAAGGGCCGACTAACACAATCACATTTTGAAATAGAAACGTAACCAGATGAACCCCCAACAAATCTTCCATTTCATATATATAAGACGTTTTCAAACTTTCCAGAATATTTCGGTGTTCTCTGGCAACCAAATGCGGCTGCGCCTGAGGAGAGAAACAGTGCTTCTGTTCTAATTTCTCCAGCATTTCGTTGGTTCCATCCCAACAGACGGCAGAAATACCCGTGGTATATTGCAAAAAGCGAAGCAGTGTTTCCAAGTATTTCATCAAAATCACCTTTTGTAGTCGTTTTTGTCCTAATTATAACACGTTTCTCCTAATCCATCAAGCTACTATGTGGTATAATAAAAACAGAAAAGCGGGAAATCCTTAATATTGAGGGGTTTCCCGCTTTTTTTGTTACTAACGTGATATTAGTTCAATTCCGTCAAGCAACTTTTTTCCGCTTTATCAATTCAATTGCATCCTTCAATTCTTGAAGGGTTTTATGGGTGTAAACCCGCTGACCAGTTCCCTTTGACTTATGACCCATCATCAAATCAATACATTTGCGGTTTGCACCTGCTGAATCAAGTAATGATTCAAATGTGTGTCTACATTCATGCGGGGTTTTATCAATTCCAAGCCTTTCCAAGATTTCATTCCAAATGGAATAATATTGAGTAGTAGAACACCGCTTCCCATTGTATGAGAACAGATATTCATTACCTTCATTGACCCGGCGTTCAACCATTTCAACAATCAAGGAATGGATTGGAACAATTCTGTTCTTTCCTGCTGCGGATTTTACACCGCCCTGAAATGTACCTTTTTCCAAATCAGTGTTTGCGGTCTTCAATCCAAGAAGTTCACTGATTCTAAACCCTGAATATATGAACACCAGTATTGAATCAACCCAAGGTTCATTTTTATGTTCCCAAAGCAATTCAATTTCTTCATCACTGAATCGTTCCCTGGTTGTTTCAGGGATTGGGTCTGATGTGAGAAGTTCAGAATAACATTTTGTTACCACATCCAGTTCCATTGCAAAGCGGTCAAGGTGACCAAACAGGTTCTTAATTGCCCCCTGGGTTGAATACCCCTTCCCGCAATTGTCAATGCAGTCCTGCATGTGGTAGGCTTTGATTTCACGGTATCGCATATTATATATTTTACGGCAATGCTTGGATGCTGAACACAAAGACCTTTGGTTTGAATCACCAAGTTTCGGCATACGCTTTTCTTTCCAAAGTTCAAACAGTTCAAGAAAAGTGATTTTTACTTTGTCAACATCCCAAGGGTCATTGTTGTATTGTGCAAGAAGGATATTTCCTTCTTCCCTGGTTTCGGTGTAGCCTATCGGCAAATAGATTGGATGACCCTTTTCATTCCAACCAATAGTTTTCCTGACTGCAAAGGGTCTTCTTCTATTGCCGGACAGCTTCACCACCGTTCCATATCCGTTTGGATTTTTCATTTTATCATCCCCGTTCCTCTTGTGAATCCGGGGCTGAAATGGTATAATCATATTGGTTTATCGTGACCAGTAACCATTTCAAGCCCTTGATTTGGTTACTACTTCCTGACCCCTGGGTGTTGGCGCACCTGGGGGTCAATTTTTTTATCTTCTTTTACAGTTCAACTTTTATTGGTTTTGAATTTGGTTTCAACTTTCTGAAATAATCAACTAAAGCTGCGCCATTGTACCAGTCATTTGTGGTTTCTATAATTATAGTTTTCAAGGATTCAGATTGATAATTGATTATTAAAAAATGGGAAACAACCCGTTTTTCTTTAGTTTTAACCCTTCCACCAATCATTGCACCAAGAACACCAAAAGCGGCTGCACCTATAATCATACCGGGGGCAGATTGTGAAATTACTTTTTCCATTTCAACATCAGTTTTTATGTCAATCAATTCAAGTTTTGAAAAATCAATTTCAAAATCTTGATTGTTTCCCATAATATTCAATGATGCCGGGGTTAGTTTAACCGTAACATTACAATTTGGTGGCGCAGGTAAACCATCAACCAAAGTTCCAAGTACAATCTTTTCTTCTTTTTTCTTTCCGAACATTCTATTACCTTCCTTTCATCTTGAACCGCATAAATCATCTTGAACATGAAAAAGTCCAATAATCATGCGGGTTTATTAGTGTTCCGGGTGTTCCGGTTCAAGATGGTTTTCTGTATCCCTTATATATTATTTTTTATAAAAAATTTATATTGAATGAATTCATGATATAAAGAACCTAAAACCATCTTGAACATCTTGAACCGATTGACTGAAACCTTACTAAAATCAAGGGGTTTCATTGGTTCAAGATGATTTTTTTATTCTGAACATATCTTGAACCATCTTGAACCAGGGGTTCATTGTTTATCTGCAAAATCATCATTGCAAGATAAACTTTTTATGGTGGCAAGTGCAATTTGTTTTCCTTGTTCATTTAATTCAAGATACAGTTTTATAAGTTCAAAGGCTTCCTTTCCATAAAATTTTTGAAGCATTTCACAGGCTTGGACTTCATTCATATTTTGGCTATCAATATTAAAGCGATTTTCAAAATCATTTATTTGTTCTTGTGATGCTTTGGTGTCTTCATCAAAGCACATCAATTCACAGGGCGTACAACCTAATATTTGGGATAATTTAATTATGGTAGTCCGTTTTAGATTTTCAACCTGACCTGTTTCCCATTTATTAACTGCTGCACGGTTTACACCGAGCATTTCACCAAGGGCTTCTTGTGTCAATTCTTTATTGATTCGTAGCGTTTTAATTTTATCGCCCATTGTCATTATAGGAACACCACCTTTCTTAGTAGTATCTTAATAGTAGCATAAACAGGGCTGCATTTCAATTATTTTTGAAAAAGTATCTTAAAAATTTTCAAAAGGGGTTGACAACTTCTAAGATACAGTGTATTATTGGTGTATCGCAAGAAGATACAACAAAAGAAAGGCGGTACTAATCATGATGTTGGAAGAAGCGCAAGCCCGGTTGAAAAAGACCACAATCACAGAAGAACAGCTTTGGGGGCTGAATTCTCTTTATATTTTACTTGACCTTGACAAAGATGACTTCTGCAAAATTGTTGATGTAGTCGGTATTGAAAAACTGTTGAAGAAGCAAAGTCACTATGAAAGACTTGACCAGGCTGAACAAGAACTGGCAGCAAAAGAAAAATATTTAGCTGCGAAACGTAGGTTGGAAGAACTTGAATCTGAAAAACAGTCACTTGAAGATATTGTAAACAACTATAACCCCTTAAAGTGAAAGGATGGATGAAATGACATTCAAAGTAATAGTCACCTATCAGGTGCATAACGGAACGATAATGACGAAGGAATTAACAGGCATTGAAAAGGTTGAACGCGCTTGGGAAGAAAACGGTGATAACATTGTTGAAGTTGTTCGTGTGTATGAAAGACCTTTTACTTGGGTTACATGGTTAGCAAGCGCAATTTTGAACATTAACATGATAGTAGAAAGATGACCCCACCTGATGATGGCTGACTGGTTATCAGCCGAAACCGCCGAAAGGCGGTAGTGGGAAACCACCATTGAAGAAATAGAAAAAGGATGGTGAATCAATGTGAGTAGTTTACAGGTAATCATTGGAAAGTTTGAAAAGTTATTTTCAAAATTCAACGAACAGTTTTATGAAGGTCAGCTTCAAGCCCCGGTCATCACTGTTTCCCCTGACACAACAAAAGGGGCTTATGGATGGTGTACTTCTTGGAAAGCCTGGAAAGAAGGTGATGATTCAGAAGGCTATTATGAAATCAATATGTGTGCTGAACATTTGAACAGACCATTTGAAGAAATATGCGGAACGCTGCTTCATGAAATGGTTCACCTTTACAATCTGCAAATTGGAGTTCAGGACACAAGCCGGGGCGGTACATATCACAACAAAAAGTTCAAAGAAGCTGCTGAAAAGCATGGACTGATTATCGAACAGCATCCTAAATATGGGTGGACTATTACAAAGCTGAATGAAGAAGCGGCTGCATTTATCAAAGACATGAATGAAGAAGGGTTCAAACTTTATAGAAGCAAGACTGAACACATGAAAAAATCAGGTGGTGGGTCTTCTTCCAGGAAATATGTTTGCCCCATGTGCGGTTGCATTATCCGGGCAACAAAGGAAGTTCATGTGTTATGTGTTGATTGTGATGCAGAGTTTGAAGAAGAATAGAAAGGACAGGTGAAAAAATGAACGCTAACATTTTAAGAAGCAAGATGAAATTATTTGGTGACACCAATGCTTCTCTTGCTGATGCAATTGGATGTTCTGCACAGCGGTTGTCTGCAAAAATCAATGAAACCAATGGTGCGGAATTTAATCAGGGTGAAATTAAAGCGATAAAAGAAAGATACAATTTATCGCATGAAGAAGTAGATGCCATTTTTTTTGCTTAACTTGTATCTTGTTAAGATACAAATGAACCTTGACAAGTTCATAACCAGTAAAACCAAGCGGAACAACCCCCGTTTGAAATACCTGGTGAAGAAAAAATTGAAAGGTGGTGAGGAAATGAAAAGGGTTCTGTTCGCCTGGATTGAACAGATTGTTGAATTCGATTCAGCAGAAGAAAGGTCAAAATTCATCAATTCTATTGATGGTGTAAAGGTAGTCAAAATTGATGATGCAGATGGGAAATTCACAGCGCATGTGAAAAGACCATACAACAAAAATCAAATGAAATAGAAAGGTGGAAAAATTATGAGTTTCGCAAGCAGATTAAAACAAGCAATGGATGAAAGGGAAATGTCACAGTCTGAACTTTCCGCTTTGACGGAAATTGGAAAATCTTCAATCAGTCAGTATCTTTCCGGGAAAAACATTCCCAAAGAAAAGGTGAAGGCAAAACTTGCCGCTGCTTTGGATTGCACAGTTGAATTCCTGGATGAAAAGACCCCGGCAACCGATTACAGTGCAACAGGTCTTCACAATGTTCCTGTTGCTATGGCTGCAAAACAACTTGGGAAATCTGAACAGTTTGTCCGTGTTGCATTACAGACAGGAACCGCACCTTTTGGGTTTGCGGCAATGAATAAAACAAAGTGGTCTTACCACATCAGCCCCAAGAAACTGAATGAATACATAGGTGAAATTGCCTAAAAAGAAAAGCACCAAGGAAACGGCAATTTCCATTGGTGCAGCTAAAAAATACGCTTACTGCATTATAGCAGAAAAATCAAAGAAAAGGAAGGTAATAGAAATGAAAAATATGGTGAATGTGGTTTTTGATTTGCGCCGGGATGATTACCGGGCGGGATATGCTGAACGGCTGAACAATCCCAAAGAATATCTGTTTGCAGCATATGAGGATTTGAAAGCGGGTGATGTGGTGGTTGTGGACACCAGGAATGGGTTCACCCTGGCAACGGTAACGGGAACCGCAAGCAGGATTCCCCGCAATATCCCTATGGGTGAAATCAAGGAAGTTGTCTGCAAGGTGGATTTCACCGCCTTCAATGACCGCAAGGAACGAAAAGAGAAACGCAAGGAATTGAAGGCTGAAATGGATAGACGGGTTGAAGCCCTGAAAGAATCCGCTGTTTATGAAATGATGGCTGAAAAAGACCCTGATTTGAAGAAGCTGCTTGAAGCGTTCAAGGGTCTTGGTGATGAATAAAATCAGTCTTTTCCCCCATCAAAAGACCGCCCTGGATGAAACCAGGCAGTTCAACCGTGTTGCATATTACCTTGACATGGGTCTTGGAAAAACTTTTGTTGGGTCGGAAAAGATGATTGATTTGAACACTGATTTCAACCTTTTGGTTTGTCAGAAATCCAAGATTGATGACTGGATGGAACATTTTCAAAAATATTATCCCGACTATTGGGTTCTTAATTTAAGCAGGAAAAAAGATTTTACAGAATTTTTTAACTGCTATGAACATGCAGATGCGTTTGAAAAGATTATTGGTTTCATCAACTATGATGTGCTGTTTAGAAGAAAAAAGTTTTTATCAATGGATTTTTTCACGCTGATGCTTGATGAAAGTTCCATCATTCAGAATGACGAAGCAAAAAGAACCAGGTTTGTTCTTCAAATGCAGCCTGAAAATGTGGTTCTGCTATCAGGAACCCCCACATCCGGCAAATATGAAAACCTTTGGTCACAAGCACAGCTTCTTGGATGGAGAATCAGCAAGAAAGCCTTCAATTCTCAATATGTCAATTGGAAAAAGATTGAAGTGGGCGGGTTCCCAATGTGGATTGTTGACAAAGATGAGCCTTATAAAAACGTGGAACGGTTAAAACAAAAGTTGCGGGAACACGGGGCAATTTTCATGAAGTCAGAAGATGTTTTTGACCTTCCTGAACAGACATTCATTGAAGTGAAATGCAACACAACCAAGGAATACCGCAAATTTCAAAGGACATCCCTGGTCAAAGTTCCGGGAACCGCATGGGTGGAAGACCCTGCTGAAAGTGACTTCTATGGAACGGCATACACCAATGAAATGATTGAACTGATTGGTGATACCACCTTGACCAAAAGGCTTTATTCCCGGCAGCTATGCGGGCAGTATAACCCGGAAAAAATTCAAGCCTTCAAGGATTTGGTTACCAGTACAAATGACCGCCTGATTGTGTTCTATAACTTTGATGCAGAACTTGAACTTTTGAAAAAGGTTGCTGCTTCATTGAACAGACCAGTTTCAGAAATCAATGGTCATGTGAAAGATAAGGCGAATTATAACACCGAACAAAACAGCATCACCCTTGTTCAATATCAGGCGGGGGCAAGGGGTGAAAATCTTCAAAAAGCAAACAAGATTATTTATTTCACTTTACCCACTGAAAGTGAATTGTTTGAACAATCAAAGAAGCGGATTCACAGAATTGGTCAAACCAATGCTTGCTTCTATTACTTGCTGATGTGCAGGAACAGTGTGGAAGAAAAAGTCTATGCGACTTTGAAAATGAGAAAGGATTTTACAGATGAACTATTTGCAGAATACGAAAAAGAAAGTTGCTGACAGAATCATCATTTCTTGGGTGGTCATCTTTCTTTTCGGAATTGCTTTGGGATGTGTTGGAATGGCGTTCTACCATGCCGCCCATCAAAAGTCAGCGAATACCGGGCAACCACTGGAAGTGCAGAAATACGGTACATATGACGGGAAAGTTTTCACAACTGAAATGTCAATGGACTGGTCAAGTGGTTATGACCTGGGGTTTGTTCCCCTTGATTGTGATATGGATGAAGACCTTCAAGAATTTATCTATTGCCTTTCATACGGGTACAACATTGATTTCCCTTTTGTGATGGCAGTCATGAAAGTGGAAAGTGGTTTCAATCCAAATGCGGTCAGTTCCACAAATGATTATGGACTGATGCAGATAAATGAAGTGAATCATCAGTGGTTGAAGGAAGCCCTTGGAATTGAAGACTTTCTTGACCCTTATCAGAATACCAGGGCGGGGCTGTTCATCCTGCGGAAACTGTTTGAAAAGTATGAAGACCCCCAAAAGGTTCTGATGGCTTACAACATGGGTGAAAGTGGTGCTTCCCTACTTTGGAAACAGGGAATTGATTCAAGTGGTTACAGTGAAAAAATCATGAAAGCCGCTGATGATTATGCAAAGCAAATTGAACAAAGAAAGGAAGGTTCAGAAAAATGATTAAATGCAAAAGCGGCGGTTGTCCGCACGGAAAAGAAATATGCTGTTTCAGTTGTGATGACCGGGAAGGTTGCGAAGCTGCTTGTAACATGGAAACGGCTGACGAATGTGAAGATGCAGTCTTTGAGGGTTCAACGGATTTGGAAGTGTTTCAGTCCAAAACTGCTGCGGCAATTCAGGCAATCAAGGATATTGCAATTAGAAAGAAAGACCTGGATGAAAAGGAAAAGCAGATGAAAGAACAGCTTCAAAAGGCTATGGAACAGTACGGTGTCAAGTCCTTTGATGCGGGAACTGTCAAGATGACTTACATTGAAGCATCTACCAGGAATTCCATTGATTCCGCAAAACTGAAAAAGAAATACCCTGACATTGCTGCTGAATGTTCAAAAACGTCATCCGTGAAAGCCTATGTCAAGGTGGAAGTGAAGTAATGTGCCGGATTGCTTGGAAGCAGGTTGACAACCATCCCAACTATGAAATCAATAGAATGGGTCAGGTTCGTTCCAAGAAAACAGGTGTCTTGCTAAAACCCTATGATGACGGAAATGGTTATCTGCGGGTGAAACTGGATGGTGAAAATTGTAGGTTGCACATCTTGGTTGCAAAGCACTTCATTCCCAATCCTGACCCGGAAAACAAAACGGTTGTCAACCACAAGAAGGGAAAAAAGCATGATTGCAGGGCTTCACAGCTTGAATGGGTGACACAGGCTGAAAACGTGCAACATGCTTGGAACATGGGGCTTTGCAGCCGGAAAAGAAAGAAGGTAAAAAAATGAAAGCATTGACAGTTGGTGAATTGAAAAAGGCTTTGGTTGATGTGCCGGATGATTTGGAAGTACGCCTTTCAAGTGACACGGGTGTTGACCAGGGTGAAGGGGAAATCATCATTGAATCCGCAAGGTGGGTGAAATATGACCTTCCCAATGGTCAGAAATTTGCAGATACCGGGAAAACAGGCGTTGACTACTTTGATATTTACGCAAATGACCATGTTGAAGATGACTAATTCTGTTTAGTCAGAAAGAAGGTGAAGAAATGAATCCATTGATTAGTGTGGATATTGGTTTGTATTTTGAAGTGTCCAACAGTGACATGTTCGGCGGTGAAGGCACAGTTGGATATTCTGCAACCAAGTTTGAAGGTGTGGGGAATCTTGATGCAATAGATGATTCCTTTGTTCAGAAGCAGATTGAATCTGTTGCACAAATGCTGAAAGTCACCAGTGAAAATGTCAGATTGATTTCCAAAGAAGAATATGACCATGAAACGGCGGATGAAGATGATGACCCGTTTGGATTGGATAAATTTGACGATTTTGAAGATGGTGATGACTGGTAATGGCAGCAGAAAAGCAATTTGAAAAAAAGGTTGAACGCTTCCTTCAATCAAACGGTATCTATCAGGCGGGAACCCCTGCTGACAAAATGGATGCTGAACAGATTGGTTGGTTCACAAAGATTTGGGGCGGCGGTTATCAGAAAAGCGGCATCCCTGACCTGATTCTTTGCGTGAACGGGTTCTTCCTATCGGTAGAACTGAAAGCACCAACCGGGCGGGCTTCTGATTTGCAAAAGATGAACACCGCAAGAATCAATCAGTCAAATGGAATTGGAATCATCCTTTTCCCTGATGGATTTGAAGATTTCAAAAAAATTGTGAAAGGGGTGATACAGTGCAAAGTTCACATTCAAGAATTGAATGTTTTGAAAAATGCCCTTACAAGTACCAAATGCGCTATTGTCACAAAGTATTGACCTTACCGCCTGATAATGCAGACCATCCCTTGATTGTCGGTCAGGCGTTGCACACAGGGCTTGAAAAGGGTGTGGATGCGGGGATTCGTGAATATTTCATGTCATATCCCATTATCACGGATAACCACATCAATGAAGCAATCAAACTTCAAACAGTTATACCCAAGGCAGCGACTATGATTCCCAAGGGGGAATTTGAAGTTAAGATTTCAAATGATTATTTCACCGGGTTCATTGACCTGCTTACCCCCGTTGAACTGACACTGGAAGAAAAAGATGGAATCTGTTCAAAGTGTGAAAAAGACACTGAATGTGATTATGCCTATGGAAGCTATAATTGCGGAAAAATCAAGGGAACCCAATGGTTTGACCTGTATGATTTCAAATATTCCAATAATGTCAGCGGCTATAAAAAATCAAAGCAACTGCATCTTTACAAATACTTTTGGGAACGAAAAAACCCTGGAAAGAAAATCAGGAAAATGTATTTTCTGTTTGCACCAAAAGTGAACATAAAGCAGAAGAAAACAGAATCCCTTGGGGATTTCAGAAATCGGCTGATTGCGGAACTGCGAACTGCTGAACCTGAACTGGTTGAAATTCAATTTGATATGAACCAGGTGGTTGACTTCTTGCTTGAAGTTCAAACGATACTGGAAGCAAAAAACTTCCCTAAAAATCAAGGGTACTTGTGCAATTGGTGTGAGTACCAGGACTATTGTCAGAAAGGAAATGATTATATGCTGTTACCTAAAAATGAGCGAAGAAACATTGAAAAAATTGAAAAGAAAGTGGTGTGGTTGTACGGCGCACCGTTCAGCGGCAAGACCACATTTGCAAACAAATTCCCTGACCCCCTGATGTTGAACACGGATGGGAATATCAAGTTTGTGGATGCACCGTTTGTTCCTATCAAGGATGAAGTCACCAAGAATGGAAGGATGACCAACCGCAAACTTGCATGGGCGGTTTTCAAGGAAGCAATTGAAGAACTGGAAAAGAAGGAAAATGACTTCAAAACCATCATTGTTGACCTGCTTGAAGACTGCTATGAGCATTGCCGCCTTTACATGTATGACCAAATGGGAATTACCCATGAATCTGATGATTCGTTCCGTGCCTGGGATAAGGTCAGAACTGAATTCCTGTCCACCCTGAAACGGTTGATGAACCTGGACTATGAAAACATTATTCTGATTTCCCATGAGGACAGTTCCAAAGACATTACCAAAAAGGGCGGTGACAAAATCACTTCCATCAAGCCCAACTTGCAGGATAAGGCGGCAAATAAGGTTGCCGGAATGGTGGACATTGTGGCAAGGGTAGTTGCTGATGGTGAGAATCACACTCTGTCCTTCAAAACAAGTGAAGTCATTTTCGGTGGTGGGCGTTTGACGGTTTCCACCAATGAAATTCCGCTTGAATATGATGCGTTCCTGAAAGTCTATGAGGAAGCGAACAAAAACGCTGTTGCGAAGTTAAAGGGTGAGCCTGTCACCGCTGCGAATGGGTCAGATAAGCCCGCCACGGGGCGCAAAGGTAGAACCAAGAAAGAAACACCGCCCACCCCTGATGAAGCTGCAAATGACGAAAATATGAGTTCTGACGGGGATGCAAAACAGAATAACCCGGTTGAAAACGCAATGAATCAGCCTGAAAAGGCTGCTGACAAGGATGCACCTGCTGACACTCCTGCTGAAAATGGTGGTGAGGATGACAAGCCGCCGTTTGATGAAGACAAGAAAGCGGATGCAAAACCCGCAACCCGCACAAGAAGAAAGAGAGGATAAGAAAATGACGAAGTATGAAGAACTGATTCAGTTGATGGAAAAGAAAGGCACAATCCGGGCTTTGAAGGTTGCAAAGCAGTTCACACCTGAAATCCCTGGTTTCCCCGCTGAAGCACAGAAAGAGATTGACAAGGCGTGTCTTGCAAAGTCTATTGGAACCACTATGGGGATTGACCCTGAAATCCGGGATGCGTTCAGTGCTGCGGCAACTGAAATGATGATTGACCGTCTGTTTGAAGACCTGGACTTGAAGAAAGACCCGAACTTCAAAGCAACCCCTGCGGAAGAATTCGCAAAGACCCTGGCGTTTGGTCTGTTCGGTGACCTGCTGAAAAATCTGCATTAAAAGTTCAAAGTGTTCTGAACTAAATTGAAAATTAACATTCAAAAATAAGAAAGGTAAAAGGTGAATAAAAATGGCTGAAAATATTTGGGATAAATTTGACAAGGAAGTTGACACAGAAGGTTTGGCGGCTGATGTAGCGGCTGCGGCTGAAAATGGCAGCGGTACATATAAGGAAGTGCCGCATGGAAAGTATGAAGTGGCGGTCAACAAAATGGAACTGACCGCTTCCAAGAAGGGTGACCCTATGGTGTCCATTTGGTTCAAAATCGTTTCGGATGGAGAATACAAGGGCAGCTTGATTTTCTTCAATCAGGTTGTCACACAGGGGTTCCAGATTCACATTGTCAATGAACTTCTGCGGGCAATGGATAGCGGCGTTGAAATCGAGTTTAAGACCTATAAGCAGTATGGGAACATGCTGATGGATGTTTTTGAAGCGATTGACGGAAATCTTGAATTTGGGCTTGATTATGCCAAAGGCAAGAAGGATTTCAGTACCTATGAAATCACTGATGTTTTTGAAGTCGGTGAATAAGCGGGTCACAGATTAGGGTATAGGGGGAAGGGATTTCCCTTCCCCCGTACTTTTAGAAAGGATGTGAATAAGAATGTTATTTTATGACTTTGAGGTTTTCAAACATGATTGGTTGGTTGTTGTGAATGATGTAACCCACCGCAAAGAATATGTTATTGTGAATGACCCGGATGAACTTGAAAAATTACATGAAGAAAATATCAATGAAATTTGGGTAGGGTTCAACAGCCGCCATTATGACCAATACATCCTGAAAGGCATCCTTTGCGGTTTTGACCCTAAAAGAATCAATGACTATATAATCATCAAAGGAAATCCTGGATGGAAGTTTTCTTCTTTGCTGCGAAGAATCCCGCTGAACAACTATGATGTGATGATGAACATTGACCGGGGATTGAAATTCTTTGAGGGCAGCATGGGAAACAACATCAAGGAATCCAGTGTTCCATTCGACATTGACCGAAAATTGACCCCTGCTGAAATAGAAGAAACGGTCAAATATTGTCGGCATGATGTGGAACAGACCATTGAAGTGTTCCTACAAAGAAAAGAAGATTTTGAAGCCCACCTTGGTTTGGTGAAGTTAGCATGTCAGGGGAAACCCTTGGATTTATCGCTGATTTCCAAAACCAAACCGCAACTTTCAGCAATCATCCTGGAAGCATCCAAACAGGAACGGAATGATGAATTTGACATTGACTTTCCTTGTTCAATGCGAATTGAAAAATATTCAGAAGTTCTTGATTGGTATAGAACACCTGAAAACCGCTGCTATGAGAAGAACGGAAAGAAGAATCAGCTTGACATAATGGTTGCAGGTGTTCCACATCAGTTTGGATGGGGTGGTGTTCACGGGGCAATCCCCCAATATTCAGGGGAAGGCTTCTTTCTAAACATGGATGTTGCAAGCCTGTACCCCTCTTTGATGATTCAATATAACCTTCACAGCCGAAACATGAAAGACCCTGGGAAGTATGTGGAAATATATGAACAGCGGTTGAAATATAAGGCTGAAAAGAACCCCTTGCAGCTTCCTTTGAAACTGGTGCTGAACAGCACATATGGGGTCATGAAGGATAAAAACAACGCACTGTTTGACCCACGGCAAGCAAACCGGGTCTGCGTATATGGTCAGCTTCTACTTCTTGACCTGATTGAACGCCTTGAACCGCACTGTCAAATCATTCAGTCAAACACAGATGGTGTTTTGATAAAGATGAACCGCTTTGAAGATTATGACCTGATTGATGACATAGCGTTTGAGTGGGAACAGCGGACAGGGTTGAAACTGGAATTTGATGAATACCGCAAAGTGTTTCAGAAGGATGTAAACAACTATATCATTGTGGATGCTGCGGGAAAGTACAAATCCAAAGGCGCATATGTAAAGAAACTTTCTAACCTGGACAATGGTGACTTTCCGATTGTGAACAAAGCACTGATTGATTATATGGTGCAGGGGGTTCCAGTGGAACAAACCATTGAACAGTGTGATGAATTAAAACAATTCCAGTTGGTTTCTAAAATCAGCGGGAAATACAGTTACATTCTATATGGTGATAAAGCAATTAAAGAAAAGTGCATCAGGGTCTTTGCTTCAACGGATGATTCTGATGCAGGTGTTCAGAAGGTTCATGCTATTACTGGCAGACCTGCAAAAATATCCAATTCGCCGGAACATTGCTTCTTGTTCAATGATGAAGTGAACGGGGTCACAGTTCCTTCAAAGTTAGATAAACAATGGTATGTGAATCTTGCCTTGAAGCGGCTGAAAGATTTTGGGGTGATGTGATGGCATTTGAAAGAAAGGTGGTGATTGAAAATGTTCTTCAAGGGTTATGTGGAAACCAAAGACAAAAAGTGCATAGAAAAATTCAAAGGCAGAACGGATTTCAAAACCTATGAACAGGTTCAGTCACTTCCTGAATTTGCCGGAATCCTGGACACGGACACCATTCTGATTGATGTGGATGATTCGGACACCAGTGAAATCCTGTTCAAAATTATCCAGGAAAAACAATTGAAATGCAGGGTCTATGAAACCACCAGGGGCAAGCACTTCCTATTCAAGAATGATGTGGTGCAAACAAACAGAACCCACGCTTCCCTTGCAATTGGTATTTCCGCTGACATAAAGATTGGAAAACGCAATTCATATTCTATTTTGAAGTTTGCGGGAAAAGAAAGAAGAATTTTATATGACACCGCTGAACATGAAGAAGCTGATACCCTTCCAAAATGGTTGCTTCCTATCAAGACCAACATGGAATTTGTCAACATGGAAGCCGGGGATGGAAGAAATCAGGCACTATTCAATTACATTCTGACTTTACAAGGGAATGATTTCAGTGTTGAGGAAGCAAGGGAAACCATCAGACTGATAAACACCTATGTTCTGAAAGACCCTTTGTCAGATGATGAACTGGAAGTGGTGCTGCGGGATGAAGCATTTGCAAAGCCCGTCTTCTTTAAGGGAACCACTTTCCTGTTTGATAAATTTGCGGTGTTCCTGAAAAATAATCACCACATCATAAAAATTAACAACCAGTTACACATTTATCAGGATGGAATCTATATCAGCAACCAACAGGATATTGAATCAGCAATGATTCATCATATCCCACAACTGAACCGGGCAAAGCGGGCAGAAGTCATGGCATACCTTGATATATTGATTCGTGACAACACACCTGCTGCGGATGCAAACCTGATTGCGTTCAGGAATGGGTTGTTCAATGTGATGGACAATAGCTTCATCCCGTTCACCCCGGAACATATCATCACAAACAAAATTGATTGGGATTACAACCCCAAAGCCTACAATGAACTAACAGATAAGACTTTGAACAGGATTGCATGTGGTGATGCAAATATCCGGCGTTTATTGGAAGAAGTGGTTGGGTACTGCTTATATAGAAGGAATGAACTTGGGAAAGCGTTCATCCTGACAGGTGAAAAAAGCAACGGAAAATCAACCTTCATGGATATGGTGAAGACCATGCTTGGTGAAAACAACATTGCTGCACTTGACTTGAAGGAATTGGGTGACCGATTCAAAACCGCTGAACTGTTTGGGAAACTGGCAAATATCGGTGATGACATTGGTGATGAATTCATTGCTAATGCTGCGGTGTTCAAAAAACTGGTCACTGGTGACCGCTTGAACGTGGAAAGAAAAGGGCAAAACCCATTTGATTTCAACAATTATTCCAAGCTGCTGTTCAGTGCAAATAATATTCCCCGCATAGGGAAAGGAAAAGACAGTGCTGCTATATTACGGCGTTTGGTCATCATCCCATTTGAAGCACGATTCAGCCGGGATGACCCGGATTTTCACCCATTCATCAAATATGATTTAAGACAGCAGGATTCTATTGAATATCTGATTCAGCTTGGAATTCAAGGTCTGAAACGGGTACTGCTGAATCAGAAGTTCACTGAATCTGAAAAGGTTCAAAGCGAACTGGATGAATACGAAGAAAACAATAACCCGGTCATTGGATTTTTCAAAAGCATTGAACGGGAAGAAATTGAAAATGAACCTACAAACCAGGTTTACAAGCAGTATCAGGAATATTGCATTGTGAACAGCTTACAGGCATTGTCCAACATTGAATTCAGCAAGCAGGTCAAAAAATACTTTGATTTTGAAGTTGTTGATAAACGTGTAAAGGGCAAAAAATGCAGGATTTTCATATCAAGGGGGTAAAGTATGGCAGACCTTAAAGACAGCGGATGCAGAAGACAGTTTGAAACTGGGGCAGTTCGTGACATTCAGGAAGGGAAAGGCAGGTGTGACCTGCTTCCCCTGGATGTTGTAGCTGACCTGATGGAATCGGCTGAACTGTATTCCATCAATAAATTCAAAGAAAATGGAAGGATTGAACACCTGAATGACGCACTGAACATATTTGCTGCGGAAAATCCGTTCTACTCTTTGGAAACTATGTTTCTTGAAGTGTCCAAGCACTTTGAAGATGGTGCAAAGAAATATGGGGATAACAATTGGATGAAAGGCATCCCCGCCCATTGTTACATTGATTCAGCGGTCAGGCACTATTTGAAGTATTGCAGAAATGACAAGGATGAACCGCATGAAAGGGCGTTTGCATGGAACCTGATGTGCTGCGTGTGGACTTGTATTCATAAGCCGGAACTGAATGATTATTTCCCTGAAAACTCCGTTCCTGGTCAGATGACCCTATTTGAAGGAAAGGATGGTGATTCCAGTGGGGAACCCAAGATTGAACAGTGAAGGCTATTATGACCCAACAGCATATGAAGGACTGAAACCAGTTATCCGGGAAGATGCGGCAGTTCAAAACAAATTGAATAAATTGATAACTGCTTTGAAATTAGTCATTGACCTTGCCGGGTTTGAACTGATTGGAAGAATTCAAGTCAGACACCGCAAGTCAAGAAAGGAATTCAGATGAAACCTATTAAAACAGAAAACAATGATGTGAATTACATACTGGAAGGTTGCCGTGACCTTCCTGCTACAAGATACGAAACCGAACAGGGGCAGACAGGAATTGAATCCTGTTGGGAACTGGAACCGGGTGAACTGGAACAGATTCAGAAAACGGGCAAGATTTACCTGTATATCATGGGTGACACGGTTCCCCCGGTACTGCTTACCACTGAATCATGTTTGATATTCCCTGAACGGAAAGGGGCTGCTGATGATGGTGATAACACAGAAAGGAAGGCAACTGATGGAAAAGGCGTTGAATGAGCGTAAAAGAATAAACATGTTTGTGCGGATGATGGAAGCTGCACACTTGCCGGATGATTTTGTTGATTGGTTGGTGGATGAAGGGTTCTTCACCGCCCCGGCTTCTACAAAATGGCATGGCGCATATGAAGGCGGTCTATTTGACCATTGCTTTGAAGTCACTAAATCCTTGGTGAACTTCACTGACAAGATGGGGCTGACCTGGGAACATCCCCGTTCCCCTTGGATTGTTGGAATGTTTCATGACCTTTGCAAAATTGACTGCTATGAAAAGGTTGTTGACATTGCAGGTGTTCAGATGATGGGGTCAGAAGAAGTCACAGGTGAAAAGGCGCACTTCATTTGGAATGAAGGTTCACAGTTGTTTCCTGGTCATGGTGACAAATCGGTGATGCTGCTGTCACGGTGGTTACAACCAACCGAAGAAGAAATTCTTTGCATCCGCTATCACATGGGGGCGTATGAAACAAAGGATTGGGATTTCTATGACCGGGCAATCAGAAAATATCCCAATGTATTGTGGACACACACCGCTGACATGTACGCTTCCAAGGTGAAAGGGGTGTGACCTATGGAACACTTCTTTTCCGGCTGCAATTACAGTGTGAATCAGTTTGGAACAGCAACTTCACATTGCAGTTGTGATGGATGCAAAAGCCTTGATTATTGCAAGGTGAAGCAGGATTCAAGAACCTGGGAACACAATGATGAAATTGCTGAACGATTAAAAAGAGGTTGGGAAGAAACTTTGAATATTAACTTTCAAAAAATCTGTTCCCCAACCTACACAGAAGGGATGGTGCAACGTGCAGATGATTGATAAAGAAAAGTGGACTGCTGCAAATGAGAAAGAGAAAATGCAGATGTGTCAGGCTATCAAACAGGGTGCAAATGAACGGGCTATCAGTAAAGAAGATTATATTCTGATGTTCAACTTCCTGTTGGAACAGTGCAGCGGTTCAAGATAACATGAAATGTTCAAGATAGGTTCAAGATGAAAAAAGCAATGCGGAACATCAAGAACCCTTGTAAATAAAAGGTTTTTAGGGTTATTGTTCCGCATGTTCAAGATGATTTTAATTTCTATATAAATTTGAAATTTATTAAGGAACAAATTTTTATTGATTTCCTAAAAAATAAAAATATAGAGAGTAGAAACGGAACATGCGGAACAACTTTATAAAAAACATTGAATATATAAGGCTTTGTGTCTGTTCCGCTTATTGATTTTATCTTGAACAATAATGCGGAACACAAGCGGAACTTTTTGAAAGGAAGATGAAATCATGAATGATACAAAAATTATTGAAGCAACAGCACAGGCAACGGCTGAAAGGGTTGTGTCTGAATTGAAACGGCAAGGGCTGATGAAGGATAACAAGCAGACACCTTTTCAGAAGACGGAAACCTTGCTTTACAATTATGAGAATTTCAAGGGTGCGATTGCGGACAAGATGCAGGAAATTGAAGAAATTCGCATGTACGGCGTTCCCAAGCGGTCACCAAGTATAGGGTCATTTTCCGGCAACCCTACATATGAGGTCAAGACGGATGCTGACAAGGCTGATGAAAAGATTGAAGCGATTGAAAACAGTATTCAAACAACCAAGAACTTCATCCGGGTCATTGACAATGCGCTTGCTGTTCTGAAAGATGACCCGTACTTCCCTATTATCAGGATGAAGTATTTTGAAGGGAAGACCCGTGAAGACATTGCTGACTTTTTTGAAGTTGATGCTTCAACAATTTCAAGGAATAAGAACCGCCTGATTAACCTGCTACAAATCCGGCTGTTCAGTGATGAAGTCATCTATCAGATTTTCAGCTAAATTTTTTTGACCTTTCAGGGTCTTCATACGATACAAACCAGGTCGAGGGGCTTGACAAGTATCTTGAAAATGCACAAACGGTGCAATACACACGCCCTTGTGGTGCATCTTCTTATATGATATACTGATTATAGTCAAAAATATGCTTAATTAATGCCGTGTGAAGGATTCGTCTTTCACACGGTTTTTGCATACTTTGAACTGAAATTTCAACAAAAGGAAGGCAGGTGTTGCGCTATGGCGAAGCTGACAGAAAAGCAAAGGAAGTTTGTTGAAGAATACCTGATTGACCTGAACGCAACACAGGCTGCGATTCGTGCGGGTTATTCGGTTAAAACTGCGAATGAACAAGGAAGTCAGAACTTAGCAAAACTTAGTATTCAGGAAGAAATTGCAAAAGAAATGGCTGAACGGTCTAAAAGGACAGGAATCAACCAAGACCGGGTTGTTCTTGAACTGGCAAAGATTGCCTTTGTCAAAATCACTGATGTTGTGGATAATGAAGGCAGAATCAAACAGGATGCAGCGGATGAAGACCTTGCTTGCATTGAATCAGTGAAGGTGAAAGAAATTCCAACCAGGTCAGGTGATGTTGGTATTGAACGGGAAGTGAAACTTTCCCCAAAGCTGAAAGCACTTGAACTGTTAGGAAAGCATTTGGGGATGTGGAATGACAAACTGGATGTGAATGTCACCCTTCCCGTTGTTATAACCGGGGAAGATGACCTTGAAGATTAGTTCAAGCTATGTGTTTGACTATCAAAAAAGGCTTTACCTTCCACAACAGTTCACATCCAAAAACAACAGGTTAGAAATCAAACTTCCTGATGTGGTTGGTAAAGGTTATAAACAGTTTTGGAAGTTCAAAGGCAGATACAGGGTTGTGAAAGGAAGCCGTGCATCCAAGAAGTCAAAAACAACTGCGCTTTGGTATATCACCAATATGATGAAATATCCTGGTGCAAACCTCTTGGTCATCAGAAAAACTTTCCGAACCCTGAAAGATTCCTGTTTCACTGAATTGAAATGGGCTATCAATCGGCTATGCGTTCAAGACCATTGGGAAATCAAAGAAAGCCCACTGGAAATGACATATAAACCAACAGGTCAGAAAATCTATTTCAGGGGTCTTGATGACCCGTTGAAAGTCACATCAATCACAGTGGATGTTGGTTCACTTTGTTGGATGTGGATTGAAGAAGCTTATGAAATCATGAATGAAGATGATTTCAATATCCTTGATGAATCCATCCGTGGTCAGGTTGAAGATGGTCTGTTCAAACAGATTACTTTGACTTTTAACCCTTGGAATGAACATCACTGGATGAAGAAACGCTTCTTTGATGCTGCGACTGACCCTGATATTTTAGCAATCACCACCGATTATCGTTGCAATGAATGGTTGGATGCTGCTGACCGCAAGGTTTTTGAAACCATGAAGAAGCAGAATCCAAGGCGTTACAGGGTGGCAGGTCTTGGTGATTGGGGTATTGTGGAAGGGCTTATCTTTGAAAATTGGGAAGAAAAAGCCTTTGACCTGGAAGCTATCAAACAGATTGCCGGAATCAAGTCTGCATTTGGTCTTGACTTTGGATATACAAATGACCCGTCTGCTTTATGGTGCGGTATGGTTGACCTGGCGGGCAAGGTCATATATGTGTTTGATGAAATGTATAAACCAGGTCTTTCCAATGAACGGATTTATGACACAATCAATGAAATGGGTTACCGCAAAGAAAGAATCAGGGCTGATTCAGCAGAACCCAAATCCATTGACCGCTTGCGTGACCTGGGTATTTCCAATATACAGACTGCAAGAAAAGGTAAAGACAGCATAAACAATGGGATTGACTTTATTCAGGATTTCAAAATCATTATTCATCCCCGCTGCGTGAACTTCCTAACGGAAATCAGCAATTACACCTGGGATGTTGATAAATTTGGAAAGAAACTGAACCGCCCCATTGATGACTTCAATCATCTGATGGATGCAATGCGCTATGCACTGGAAAATTTCAGCAAGGGCGAAACATTCAGTTTTGATTGATGAATAATAACTGGTTAGTAACAGAAAGCCTTGGAAACGCCTTGTTTCCGGGCTTTTGTGTTTATTGGTTCATAAAGAAAGGGTGAAAAGATGAAACAGGTTGATGTACTTGGAACCACATACACCATCCATGAAGCTGACATGATGACAGACCAGGCACTTGAACAGTGTGATGGGTATTGTGATGAAACAGTCAAGGTGTGTGTGATTGATTCCATGAAAAATAGAACAGACCCAATGTCAAAGCAGGATATTCAGAAATACAAGAACCAGGTTGTCAGGCATGAATTGGTTCATGCGTTTCTGTTTGAATCCGGGCTTGGAAATGACAGTTGGGCGGCAAATGAAGAAATTGTTGACTGGATTGCTGCAATGTTCCCCAAGCTGAAAGACGCTTTTGAACAGTTAAAAGTGGGTTGAATCAAAATCTGATAGGAAAGAAGGTGATAAAACATGTTTGATTTCAATTCTGTTCGTGAACAGGTTTACAGGATAATCTTTGAAGGCAGACGGAACCTGCTGAAAAATGAAGAATTCATTGTCAAGGAAATTCAAAAGTTCATGGTGTCCAGGCGAAGGAAGGAAATGTTGGATGGTGAACGGTACTATTCCGGGCGGCATGACATTCTTTCCAAGAAACGCATGGTCATTGGTGAAAACGGTGAATTGGAAGAAGTCAAGAACTTACCGAACAACAGGATTGTTGACAACCAGTATGGAAAGATGGTTGACCAAAAGAAGAACTATTTGTTGGGTCAGCCCCTTGTGTTCAAAACTGAAAATGAACTATATGCAAAACTGTTGAAGCAGATTTTCAACAAGCAGTTCATGCGGATAATCAAGAACGTGGGTGAAGATGCGCTGAATGAAGGGATTGGATGGCTGTTTGTCGGCTATGATGAACATGGTCAATTCACCTTCAAAAGAATCAAAGGTTTTGAAATCATCCCTGGTTGGAAAGATGCAGAACACACCATCCTTGATTATGCTATCAGAATCTATCCAGTGATTGCATATGAGGGCAAAACCCCCAAGACCATATACAAGGTTGAAGTGTATGAAGAAAAGGGCATATATCGCTTTATATACGAAGGCGGGCGGCTATATCAGGATGACAACCCGTTTGAAAATTATTTCACGGTCATTGAAACGGATGACCAGGGAAATGAAATTCAGCAGGGTTGGAACTGGTCAAGGATTCCGCTGATTCCGTTCAAATATAACAGCAATGAAATTCCGCTGATTAAAAAGGTTAAAACCTTACAGGATGGATTGAACACAATCCTTTCTAACTTTCAAAACAACATGGAAGAAGATGCAAGGAACACAATTCTTGTCCTGGTGAATTATGATGGTGAAAAACTTGGAGAATTCCGGCGCAACCTGGCACAATATGGTGCGGTTAAAGTCAAGACCATTGATGGTGCTGCGGGTGATTTGAAGACCCTGCAAGTGGAAGTCAATTCTGACAATTACAAGGTCATCATTGAACTGTTCAAAAAAGCAATCATTGAAAATGCAAAGGGGTATGATGCGAAGGATGACCGCCTTTCCGGGAATCCCAATCAGATGAATATTCAATCCATGTATTCTGACATTGACCTTGATGCAAATGAAATGGAAACTGAATTTCAGGCATCTTTTGAACAGCTTCTTTGGTATGTCAACGCACACCTTTTCAATATTGGGTGCGGTGATTTTGAACAGGAAGAAGTTGAAATCATCTTCAACCGGGATATTTTAATCAGTGAAGGTGAAGCAATTGACAACTGTCAGAAATCGGTTGGGCTGTTGTCTGATGAAACCATCATTGCCAACCATCCCTGGATTGATGACCCAAGGGCTGAAATGGAAAAATTGGAAGCGCAACGAAAAAAGGAACAGGAAGAAGCTGACCTTTACAGGAACGCTTTTGGAATGGGTATGCAGAACAAAGACCCAACCAAGCCGGATGACAAAGGCGGTGGTGTAGATGAAGAATAGCACATATTGGAAACACCGCTTTGAACAGCTTGAACAGGCTGCAAATCAGGAAGGGGTTGCTTTTTATCAGTCCATTGAATCCCAATATTACCAGGCACAGAAAACCATTGAAAATCAAATCCGGGCTTGGTATCAGCGTTTTGCAGTCAACAACCAAATCAGCATGGAAGAAGCCCGGAAACTGCTGACTTCCAAAGAATTGAAAGAATTCAAGTGGGATGTTCAGGACTACATCAAATATGGTGAAGAAAATGCCCTGGATGCAGTTTGGATGAAAGAACTGGAAAATGCTTCTGCACGGTATCACATTTCACGCTTGGAAGCCTTGAAACTGCAAACACAGCAGTCAATGGAAGTCCTGTTTGGAAATCAAACGGATGGTCTTGATTCCCTGATGAAGCAGATATATTCTGATGGGTATTATCATACCGCCTTTGAGATTCAGAAAGGCTTTGGGGTTGGTTGGGGCGTTGCTTCAATTGACCAAAACAGACTTGAAAAGATAATTTCAAAACCCTGGGCGGCTGATGGGAAGAATTTCAGTGACCGCATATGGCAAAACAAAACCAAGCTGACAAATGAACTTCACACTGAACTGACCCAAATGTGCATATTGGGGAAACCGCCTGACACAGCAATTAAAAACATTGCTAAAAGCATGAACACTTCCAGGGTCAATGCAGGAAGGTTGGTCATGACTGAATCAGCCTATTTTGCATCTGCTGCACAAAAGGATTCCTTTGAAGAATTGGATGTTGAACAGTTTGAAATTGTTGCAACCCTGGATTCCCATACTTCTGAAATCTGTCAGGAAATGGATGGGAAAGTTTTTCCTATGAAGGACTATGAACCAGGGGTCACCGCCCCACCCTTTCATGTGTGGTGCAGGTCAACAACTGTTCCATATTTTGATGATGAATTCAATGTTGGTGAACGTGCTGCAAGGGGTGAGGATGGAAAAACCTACTATGTGCCGGATTCCATGAAATATCCTGAATGGAAGAAATCATTTGTGGATGGTGACACAGACGGTTTGCAGGAAGCAGATGCAAATGATATAATGAAAGGGAAGAAAGAGGAAGTCCAGGCGTTGAAGGAAACCATCATGAAAAAACATGAAGGAATCCTGACTGATGCACAAAGGACTGAATTTGACCAAATCCTTTCAGGGCATGATTCAAGGGAATTGACCCTATATGACAGGCTGTCAGAATTTGTTCAGTCAAACGATTATCATTATAAAAGAAGTGGTGCTGCTTACTATCCCGGTAAACATAAAGTCATGATGAACATTGACAGTGCTTCTTGGGAAAAGGCAGTTGGAACAGGTCAAACCGGGGCTTGGAAAACCAAGTTCCATGAAGAATTCCATCAGCTTGACCATCTTCTTTCACAGACTGATTTTGCATTACAACCTGATGGAACAATCAACCCATTCAAATATTTATACACCAGTTTCACAGGCACAAACACCGTGATTGGTCAAAGAATGATTCAGGCAATTGATGATGACATACTGGATGCAATCAATATGGCGGTTGACTGGCGCAATCAGGACAGAATCAGTCAGGGGCTTGACCCGATATTCAAGCACCTGAAAAGTTTATCAAGAATTCCGGGTGACACTGGTGAATCCCTTCTGTACTATCTGAAAGCAAAGTACAACACACCCAAGCTGCGGGCGCAAATTGATATGTTCACAGATGCAATGGGGCTGACTACAAGAAACCGCCTTGCACCACATGGCAATGGGTTTTGGGGGCATGATGCAGCGTACAATAAAGACCGGGGCAAGGATGGGGCAACCAGTGAAACATGGGCTACTTTTGGAAGTCTGTTTTTCAGTGCTGATGAAGAAACCAAAGAGGTTGTGAAGGCTTTGATGCCTAAAACCTGGGAAACATATGAATCAGTGCTGAATGAAATTATTGACTATGCACAGACCAATGGTTTTGAATATTGATGAAAGGCGGTGGTGTTATGGCAAAGGTTGAACTTTCACAAGGGCAAATTGAACTTCTGAATATGGATGACGAAGGTAAAGCCTATCTGAAATATAATGACCTGGTTGGTGGTGAACCAATTGGGCTGACGGTTCCTTTTGGTTATCCTGACGGGGTTGAAGAAAGGGGCGGGGTCATTGCCGTTTATGAAGAATGTATCAAACAGGGAATCACCTGGGAAGAACTTCTTCATTATGAAGCAATCCCGCCTGATGAAGCTGATATTTGATTGAAGCATCTTGCAAATTGCAGGGTGCTTTTTTCATGCACATTTTCAGGGGTGATGATTATGATTTGATGAAAAATAAGGGGTGTTATCCTATGGACACCCTTCTTTTAGTCCGTATATAAGCATTATATGAGGTCATTTTTTCGTCACTTTGGTATTTCTGACGATAACTGCAAAGACAAATAAAACTGGACTGAACCAGGTAAAAAATGAATTTGAAAGGATGGTATGAACCATGAAGAAAGAAGATTTTTTGAAACTTGGACTGGATGAAGACACAGCAAAAAAATGTGCTGATGCTTCTGCCGAAGAACTGAAAACGTACATTCCCAAAGTTCGCTTTGATGAAGTGAACAATGACAAGAAGAAATTGGAATTGGATGTGCGTGACCGTGACAGTCAGCTTGAAACCTTGAAGAATTCCACTGGTGATGTGGAAGGGCTGAAAAAGCAGATTGAAACCTTACAGGCTGACAATAAGGCGAAGGATGAAAAACATGCCGCCGAACTGAAACAGTTGAAGGTGGATGCTGCGGTTGAAGCTGCACTTTCCGGCGCAAAGGCGAAAAATACAAAGGCAGTCCGTGCGCTGCTTGAAATTGATATGGATAAAATCAAGGTCAAAGAAGATGGAACCCTTGAAGGGCTGACCTTGGATGACCAAATCAAGAAATTACAGGGTGCGGAAGATTCTAAGTTCCTGTTTGATACACAGACAAAGAAAACGAAAATGAAGGGCGCTGAACCGGGTGACCCCGGCAAGGAAGACCCTGACAACAAGGTTGACACTTCCAAGATGACATATGAGGAATTATGTGCATACCTGGAAGAAAACCCTGATGCAGAACTTGAATAAAAGAAAGGTAAAGGTGAATTACAATGGCAAAATTTGATTCTAAAAGTTTCAATCCTACTGCGTTCAAATACAAGGTCGGCACTGTTCCGAACCTGAAAATGAATGAAATCAAGAAATCCCGTGCGCTGGCGGCAAACCCTGACATTAAGGCGGTCTTTTCCAGTCAGAACGGAACCGCATATGCAAGAATTGCAATGCGTGGGCTGATTGATGGTGATGCTGTCAACTATGATGGTGAAACTGACATTACCGCTACTTCCACGAAGACCTTTGAACAGGGCGTTGTGGTCGTTGGTCGTGCTAAAGGTTGGGTTGAAAAAGATTTCAGCTATGACATTACAGGCGGCGTGGACTTCATGGAAGGCGTGGCGGCACAGGTAGCGGAATATAAAGACGGACTTGACCAGGACACTATTCTTGCGATTTTGAAGGGTGTCTTTGCAATGTCCACTGGTACGAAAAACAAGGAATTCGTCACCAAGCACACCCATGACATTTCCAATGCGGTTGAAGGAAATATGTCTGCAACTTCCTTGAATACCGCAACCAACAAGGCATGTGGTGCAAATAAGAAGAAGATTTCCCTGGTGTTCATGCACAGTGATGTTGCAACGAACCTGGAAAATCTGAACCTGATTGCACATCTGAAATATACCGACAAAGACGGAATTCAGCGTGACCTTGACCTTGGCACTTGGAACGGAAAACTGGTGGTCATTGATGATGACATGCCGACTGCAAACATCAGCGCACATTATGTGAAATGCAAGCAGACCGACAAGGGCGCATTGAAGGTGGTTGCTGATGATGCAACGCCGGGTGCAGGTGAAGTCAAGATTGCCGATACTAAAATCAGCGGTATCAAGGCGGGTGAATTCGTCTTCTATGTGGATGCGGGTACTGCTTACACCACATATGCACTCGGTACAGGTTCCATTTCTTATGAAGATGTGGGCGCAAAGGTTCCGTTTGAAATGGCAAGAAATGCTTCCCATAATGGCGGTGAAGATACGCTTTACATGCGCCAAAGAAAGGTATTTGCGCCGTTTGGTCTGTCCTATGAGAAAAAGAACCAGGTTTCCCTTTCCCCTACGGATGATGAACTGTCTGATGGTGCGAACTGGACACTGGTAAACAGCGGTGAAGCAAATGAAGCTGACCGCACCTATATCAACCACAAAGCAATTGCAATCTGCAAGATTGTTTCCAGGGGGTAAAGAAAGGGTGATTTGAAATGACTGATGAACTTTTTCAAAAAATGTTGAACAGCATTTCATCCATTCTGCGGGATTCAAGTCTTGATGAACCATTCATTGAATTGGTACTGAAAAGACTTGAATCCCTTTCTTATACCGTCAAGGAAGATGATGCTTGGATGATTGGGTTTGCAGCACAAAAGGTTGAAAACACAGTCAAGAATTCATGCAACACATCTTCTGTTCCTGCGGGGCTGCGGTTTGTAGCGGTTGACATGGTGTGTGGTGAATTCCTGTATAGCAAAAAGCAAACAGGCAGCTTGGATGACTTTGACCTTGAAGTTGCAGTCAAACAAGTTCAGGCGGGTGATACCAATGTAACCTTTGCGATTGGGGAAGGAAGTGCATCTGTTGAACAAAGACTGGATGCGCTGTTCTCTTATCTGATAAACAGTGGAAAGGGGGAATTTGTGTGTTATCGAAGGGTCAAGTGGTAGCGGTCAGGAAAGCAATTGAAATGACCTATGAAGGAAAATGCACAATCACCGAACATCAGAAGGTGACAAAGCCCAACAAATCCACTGGTTTCAAAGATGTGGTTGTTCTCGAAGAACAACCGTGCAAGTTGTCCTTTGAAAATCTAACAACCACTACCGATAGTGGAAATGCGGAAAAGGTAATTCAGATAACAAAATTACTGATTGCCCCTGAAATCCAAATCAAGCCCGGTTCCAAGTTGACTGTCACACAGAACGGCGTGACAAGGGAATACAAGAAAAGCGGTGAACCTGCGGTGCATTTTGCACATCAGGAAATCATGCTTGAATTGTTTGATGGGTGGGCGTGATGGCACGGGTTGGAAAGGTCAAAGCAAACTTCAAAGATTTGAAAGACTTTCATGAAAAGATGAACAAATTGAACGAAGCTGAAATTGACCTGTTTATTCAAGCGTGTGCAAAAGAACTTGCCGCCCGGTTGCTTGCGAAGGTGATAAAACGGACACCTGTTGGTGAATATCCCAAGGGTTCAGGAAAGAAAGGCGGTACATTGCGGCGTGGATGGACTGCACAAAAGGCACAAAGCGCAACACAATATGTGCAAAGTCTTCCTATCAATTATTTTGGTGGAACTTATGTGATAGAAATAACTAACCCAACGGAATATGCAAGCTATGTGGAATTTGGTCATAGAACCAAGAATCACAAGGGTTGGGTGCGTGGGAAGTTCATGCTGACGATTTCAGAACAGGAAATTCAGGAAGCCGCCCCCGCTATCCTTGAAAGAAAATTAGCAAAGAAATTGGGGGAATGGTTCAAATGATAAATTCAATTATTGATGCAATCAGTATTTCCATCAATTCTGAATTTGGTGAAGGGTTTGAAATCTACACTGAAAGCATTGAACAGGGTTTAACGGAACCTTGCTTTTCAATCTTTTGTTTGAACCCTACCAATGCCCTATTCCTTGGGAAACGGTATTTTAGACAGAATATGTTCTGCATCCAGTTCTTTCCGGCAACGGATGAAAAAGATGCGGAATGTAATGATGTTTTGGAACGCCTGTTTGATTGCCTGGAATTCATCAGTGTCCAGGGCGATTTGACCAGGGGAACAAAGATGCACGGTGAATTGGTTGATGGGGTTTTGAACTTCTTTGTCAACTATGACATGTTTGTGTATAAGGTTGAAGAATCAACCATGATGGGTGAATTGCAACGGACAACAACTGATGTGAAAGGATGATGAAGCATGGCAGGAAAGAAAGACACTGAAAGACCTGATTCCTTTACAAAGGAACAGATTCTTTCTTCTAAACGATACCAGGACAGACGGGATGCAATCAGCGTTGTCCTGGAAGATGGAAAATCATACTTCCTTGCGGAAGTGGATGAAATGATTGAAAAATTTATGAAAGGCAAGGTGAAATAATATGGCTTTAGGCGGTGGAACTTTTGTTACACAAAACAAGATTCTTCCCGGCGCATACATCAACTTTGTATCTGCTGCAAAAGCATCTGCAACCCTTTCTGACAGGGGCATTGCTGCAATGGCTTTAGAACTGGATTGGGGTGTTGACGGTGAAGTATTTGAAGTGTCAAGCGGGGATTTCCAAAAGGATTCCGTAAAGCTGTTTGGGTATGATTATACCCATGAAAAACTGAAAGGTCTGCGTGACCTGTTCAAAAATATCAAAACCCTTTACGCTTACAGGCTGAATTCAGCCGGGGCAAAGGCAACCAACACCTATGCAACCGCAAAATATAGCGGTGTGCGTGGGAACGATTTGAAAGTTATCATTCAAAAGAACACGGATGACAACAGCAAGTTTGATGTGAAGACTGTACTGGACACCAGTTTGATTGACACACAGACGGTGGCGGCTGCAAGTGACCTGAAAGACAATGACTTTCTGATTTGGAAGAAAGATGCAACCCTTGCGGTCACGGTTTCTACACCGCTTGCGGGTGGAACCAATGGTGCAGCGGTTGCAACTGGCGATTATCAGACCTTTTTGAACAAGGTTGAATCTTATTCCTTCAATGCTCTGGGCGTGGTTTCTGAAACCGCTGCGGTCAATGAACTGTTCAGCGCATATGGGAAAAGGCTGCGTGATGAAATGGGCGTAAAGTTCCAGGTGGTCACTTGGAAAACTGCGGCTGATTATGAAGGCACGGTCAATGTGAAAAATGAAGTCACGGATGACGGTTGGTCAAAGGCTTCCTTGGTGTATTGGGTGACTGGTATTATTGCCGGGTGTGAGGTCAACAAGTCCAATCTGAACAAGAAATATGACGGCGAATTCACGGTCAACGCTGACTTTACACAGACACAGCTTGAAAATGCAATCAAGGCGGGTGAATTCACGCTTCACAAGGTTGGAAATGAATTGCGTGTTCTCCAGGACGTGAATTCCCTGGTGACTATCAGTGACACAAAGGGTGATGTGTTCAAGGACAATCAGACCATCCGTGTCATTGACCAAATTGCAAATGACCTGGCGGTTCTGTTCAAAAATAAGTACCTGGGTACTGTTCCCAATGATGCTGCGGGCAGAATCAGCCTTTGGACTGACATTGTGAAGCATCATGAACAGTTGCAGAATATCCGTGCAATTGAAAACTTTGCTGACACGGATGTGACGGTCAGTCAGGGTGACACCAAGAAGGCAGTTGTAGTGACGGATGTGGTGACTGTTGTCAATGCTATGGCACAGCTTTATATGACCGTCACAGTGGCGTAAATGGAAGGGGTGAAAGAATATGTCTAACATTACTATGAAGGGCAGGGATGCCCTTTCTGCACAGCTTGCAGAATGTTTTGTGACCATTGGTGGGAACAGATATAATTTCATGCAGGCTATCAACTTTGAAGCAAACTTTGAACGCACCAAGACTGAAATCCCTATCCTTGGGAAAACAGGCAAGGGAAACAAATCTACTGGTTGGAAAGGAACGGGGTCTGCTACTTTCCACTACAACACCAGTATTTTCAGACAGATGATGTTGCAGTACAAGGACACTGGGGAAGATGTATATTTTGAAATCCAGGTGACCAATGAAGACCCCACCAGTGCTGCGGGTAGACAGACCGTGGTGTTCATGGATTGCAACATTGACGGTGGAATCCTGGCAAAATTTGATGCTGATGGTGAATATCTTGATGAAGATATGGACTTCACCTTTGAAGACTTCAAGATGCCGGAAACCTTCAACATCCTTGATGGTATGCTTTAATCAGTTGACTTCCCTGGGATTTCCTGGGGAAGTCAATTCTATTTATGAAAGGAAAGGTGAAATGAAATGTCTAATTTGACAATGTTTTTGAAGAAGAACAAGGTTCAGAAAGAAAATACAACGTATGCCGCAACTGCTTCCCTTTGTGATGAAAAGGGAAAGCCGCTTGAATGGGTCATCAAGCCCCTGACCACCAGTGAAAGCGAAGCAATCAGAGAAGATTGCACAATGGAAGTTCCGATTCCCGGCAAGCCTAATATGTTCAGACAGAAAATGAACACCGGAAAATATCTTGCAAAGCTGATTGTAGCTTCTGTTGTGGAACCCAATCTGAACAGTGCGGAATTGCAGGATTCCTATGGGGTAAAGACCCCGGAAAAGCTGTTGCAGGAAATGGTGGATGACCCTGGTGAATACAATGCGTTTGCAATGTTCATCCAGGAATTCAACCACATGAACACATCCTTGCAGGATAAGGTGGATGAAGCAAAAAACTAATCAATGAAGGTGACAGTGATGCAAACATTGCTTACTATTGCCTTCATAAGCTGCACATGTTGCCTTCCCAATATATCAGCCTTGATGAAAATGAAAAGGCGTTCATCATAGCGGCTATTCAAATCAAGATTGATGCGGAAAAGAAGAAGGCAAAGGAAATGGAAAGGAAATCAAAAAAGAAGAAGTAAACCGGTTTCTGACGGGCTTGCTTCTTCTTTTTCATAGAAAGGCAGGTGACCAAACATGGCGGGAATTAGAACAGCAATTGAACTGACTGACCAAATGACAGCCCCTTTATTGAACATTGTCAATGCGCTGAATCTGACAATCAGTGCATTTCAGGGTGTTCAGGGCGCAAGCGGCGGTTCAGTTGACACTTCTGAAATTGATGGTGCAAGGGAACAAGCAAATGCGGCAACGGCTGCGCTGAACCAGTTACAGGAAGCACTTAATGCGGCAAATGCGGCAAGTGGCAATTCAAGCGGTGTGCCGCCTGTACCGCCTACGCCTGACCCTTCACCTGTTCCCCCACCAGTACCACCCACACCACCTGCACCACCAACCCCGCCGCCTGTTCAATGGCAATCACCAAGTAACATTGAAGTGTTTACCGGGAACGGCATGGAACGGTATGAACAGGAACTTGCTTCCGCAAATCAAATGTTGAACCAGGTGACACAGAACCAACAGCGAATTTCACAGCTATCCAATCAAACGGATATATTCCCGGACAACATGATTGCTGACCTGCAAACAATGGATTCAAGAATTCAAAGGCTGCGAACCAGTATTGAACAAATTGAAAACAATCCTATTGATGATATTGGTGCAGATGGGGTCAACAATGATTTGGAAATGCTTAGAAGTCAACTGAACCAGGCGATTCAGGCGCAAAATGACCTGACAAGTGCAATGGAACGGATGGATGTATCTGATGCAAATGAAGCATATGACAGGCTGAACAACATTGTGGATTCTACTGATAGGCACATCCGGGATAATATGAACGCACAAGACCAGTTCAATCAGCATATTCAGCAAGGTCAATCAATGATGGATGGGCTGAAAGGAAAAATCATGGGGGCTTTGGCAGCTTATGCAGGTTTCCGTGGTCTTGAAAAAGTGCTTGACCTGTCTGATACGCTGACCCAAACAACCGCAAGACTGAACCTGATGAATGATGGATTGCAGACCACACAAGACCTGCAAAACATGATTTTCTTATCCGCACAGCGGTCAAGGGCTTCCTATGCTGACACCGCTGATATTGTGGCAAAGTTAGGGCAAAGGGCGGGTGAAGCATTTGATTCAAATGTTCAAACTATTCAATTTGCAGAGAACTTGAACAAAGCGTTTGTTATTGCCGGGGCAAGTCAGCAGGAAATGGCTTCTGCATCTTTGCAGTTGACACAGGCTTTGGGTTCCGGGGTGCTGCGTGGTGAAGAACTGAACGCTGTTTTTGAATCAGCACCTAATGTCATTCAGACAATCGCTGATTACTTGGATGTTCCGATTGGAAAAATCCGTGAAATGGCTTCTGATGGTGAAATCACCGCTGACATTGTAAAAAATGCAATGTTAAGCGCAACGGATGAAATTAATGCACAGTTTGATTCCATGCCGAAAACTTTTGCACAAGTAGGAACAGAAATCAAAAATAATGCGCTGATGGCATTTCAACCTGTTCTTGATAGGTTGAATGAAATTGCAAACAGTGCAGACTTTGAAAACCTGGTTGCCGGGGTAACAAATGCCTTGGTAATTGTTTCAGGTATCGTTATTGAAATTTTTAACTTGGTTTCACAGGTTGCCGGATTTATTTCTGACAACTGGTCAATTATAGCACCTTTGATTTATGGTGTAATTGCTGCACTGGCTTTATATGGGGCGTATCTGCTGATAACCAATGGTATTCAACTAATAAGCAATGCAATCAAAATTGCATCCTGTTTGGCTTCATATGCACATGCTGCGGCTACTGGAACAGAAGCAAGTGCAACTGCTGCGGCTACTGCTGCACAGTATGGATTTAATACCGCATTGCTTGCGTGTCCGCTGACCTGGATAATCATTGCAATCATTGCGATTATAGCGGCGGTTTATGCCGCCGTTGCTGCGTTCAACAAGTTCACTGGTTCAACGGTCAGTGCAACAGGTATCATCTGCGGGGCAATTGCTGTTGGTGCAGCGTTCATTGGAAACTTGTTTGTTGCTCTGATAAATTTTGCGATTGACATTTTTGTTGTCCTATGGAATTTCATTGCAGCATTTGCAAATTTCTTTGCGAATGTGTTTACTGACCCGGTTGGGGCAATCGCACGGCTGTTCTTTGACTTGGTTGACACGGTTCTTTCCCTGTTGCAGTCTTTAGCTTCTGCGATTGACACCATTTTTGGTTCAAACCTTGCAGGTTCGGTTCAAGGGTGGCGTGATTCCTTGTCCGGGTGGGTTGATGAAACTTTCGGAAAAGGAACAGAAGTCATGGCGCAAATGAACGCCGAAGACATGCACCTTGGGCGTTTTGAATATGGAAGTGCATGGGATGCCGGGTACAGTTTCGGTGAAGGTATTGAAGATACCATTTCAAATTTTGACCCTTCTTCCCTTTTTGACAGCAACATTCCCAATGCGGATGACTATGCAAATTCTATGTCCGGGGCGGGTTCAGTTCCTTCAAATGTGGGTGATATTGCTGATAACACCAAAGGAATCAAGGATGCGGTTGACATTTCAAGTGAAGATTTGAAATACATGCGTGACCTTGCTGAAATGGAAGTGGTCAACAGGTTCACTACTGCTGAAATAAAAATTGAACAAACCAACAATAACAACATCAGTTCTGATGTGGATGTTGATGGTATCAACGATAACCTAAATGAAGGGTTGCGTGAAGCAATCGAATTTGCAACGGAAGGGGTGCATGACTAATGGCGTATTACTTTTATCTTGGAAAAATGTTGTTACCGATTGCACCGCAAAAATTGCAGGTGAAGGTGAACAACCAAAATAAACAAGTAATTTTAATCAATGAAGGTGAAATAAACCTTCTGAAAAAAGCAAAGTTGTCAGATGTGGATTTTGATGCTTTGCTTCCACAAACCAAATATCCATTTGCCACATATAAAGACGGTTTTCAAAAGGCTGATGTGTACCTTGATGAACTGGAACGGCTGAAACAAAGCAAAGAACCGTTCCAGTTCATTGTGGTTAGAACCTTACCATCAGGAAAGATGCTGTTTAATACCAATATGAAGGTCAGCCTTGAAGATTACAAGATTGTTGAAGATGTAAAGAATGGATTTGATGTTTCGGTTTCAATCAAGTTGAAACAATACCGGGATTTTGGAACAAAGACTTGCAATGTGAAATTTGCAAAGGCAAAACCAAATGCAAAGCCGCAAGTGACCGTTCAAGCTGAAAGACCTGCTAACCCTAAAAAAATAGGGATTGGGTCTGATGTGATTGTGAATGGGCGGCTTCACCGGGATAGTTATGGCAGCGCACCGGGTCAAACCCGTACAAACTACCGTGGAAAAATCAACTTCATCAATATGAAAGGGTCACATCCATATCATGTGACAACCCCGGATGGCGGTTGGCTTGGTTGGGTCACCGCTTCAAGTGTTCAGGGGGTGTGATATGGAAGTTGAACTTTTGATTCAGCATGGCGATAAAGTTTATATTCCCGTTGTTGAAGAAGACATTGTGTGGACAACTGAACGGGCGGGAACGCCTGGTCAGTTGACATTCAGTGTTGTCAAGGATAGCACCATCAATTTCACAGAAGGTGATGCTGTCCGGGTCAGGGTTGATGAAAAGAATTTGTTCTATGGATTTGTTTTCATCAAGAAACGGGATAAAAGCGGAATCATCAAGGTTACTGCTTATGACCAGTTACGCTATTTGAAGAACAAAGACACCTATGTTTATGAGAATAAAACAGCGGGTGAACTGATTCAGATGATAGCTTCTGACTTTCAAATGCAGACCGGGGAAATTGAAGATACAGGGTTCAAGATAGCATCCAGGGTTGAAGATAATGTTTCACTTTTTGACATGATTCAAAATGCTTTGGATTTGACCCTTCAAAACACAGAATCCATGTTTGTCATGTTTGATGACTTTGGAAAAATTGCATTGAAGGATATTGCAAACCTGCAACTGAATCTTCTGATTGATGAAGAAACAGGTGAAAATTTTGATTATACATCATCCATTGATTCTGACACATACAACAGAATCAAATTGGTGTATGACAATGAAGACACAGGGAAACGTGAAGTCTACATTGCACAGGATTCCAAAAACATGAATGAATGGGGTGTCCTTCAATACTTTGATACTTTGCAAAAGGATGAAAATGGAAAAGCAAAAGCGGATGCCTTGCTTGAACTTTACAATAAAAAAACCCGTAACCTGACCATTAAAAATGCTTTAGGTGACACCAGGGTTCACGCCGGAACAATGGTTGTGGCACAACTTGACCTTGGTGATATAAAGCTGAAAAATATGATGCTTGTTGAAAAATGCAAGCACACGTTCAAAAATGATGAACACTTCATGGATTTAACACTTAGAGGGGGTGAATTTGTTGTCTGATTACAGTGAAACTTTGAAACTTATCAAACAGGCTGCGGTGGATGCAGTCAATGCGACAAAACCAACAGCGGTGTGTTTTGGGAAGGTCATCAGCACATCACCGTTGCAAATCAATGTGGAACAGAAAATGACATTGGGTGAAAAACAGCTTGTCTTGACCAGGAATGTGACTGATTTCAAGACAGCAATCACCGGGGGGAATATTCAGAATTACTACTATGTAGGAACCCCACCCAATGTTTCAACGCTTCCTGTCACACCTTCCCATGTTCACGCTTTGGGAAAAATACAAATCACCGTTCACAATGGCTTGGTTGTCGGTGATGAAGTTGTACTTCTGCAAATGCAGGGCGGTCAAAAATTCATTGTACTGGACAGGATTGCATCATGATTCCTGGGAAAAATGGATTCCTTGAACAAGGATTTGAAATTGAAGAACAACCAAGCCGCACCTATAAAATGCACTTACCGCAAGAAGTCATCAATGGATATGGTGATGAAATTGCGGCGATTGAACAAGCGATTTACAAAATTTTGAACACTGAACGGTATGAATACATCATATATTCACGGAATTATGGTGTTGAATTTGCTGACCTGTTCGGTGAACCTGTAACTTATGTATGCCCTGAACTGGAACGAAGAATCACAGAAGCCTTGACCTGGGATGAAAGAATCACCAGTGTTGACAGCTTTTCTTTTGATACGGAACAAAAACGTGTAGTGAAGGTTTCGTTTGTGGCGCATACCATTTTCGGTGACATTGCAGCAGAAAGGGCGGTGAATATCTAATGTATGAGAATGTAACCTATGAACTTATTATGAATCGGATGCTTGACCGGGTATCTGAACAGGTGGACAAAAGGGAAGGTTCTGTCATTTGGGATGCACTTGCCCCTGCTGCGGTTGAACTGGAATTGATGTATATTGAATTTGAACTAATATTGCAAGAAACTTTTGGTGATACCGCTTCAAGGGAATATCTTATCAGACGGGCAAAGGAAAGGGGAATCACCCCATATCCGGCAACATATGCCCTTCTGAAAGGTGAATTTAATATAGATGTTCCAATTGGTTCACGGTTCAGTTTGAATGAACTGAATTATTCAGTAGTTGAACAGATTGGAACGGGCGTGTTCAAGATGGAATGTGAAGCCTTGGGGGTGCAGGGAAACAAATATTTTGGTGACCTGATTCCGATTGAATACATTGATGGTCTGCAAACCGCAAAGCTGACGGAACTGCTGATTCCTGGTGAGGATGAAGAAGACACAGAATCTTTGCGAACACGCTATTTTGAATCATTTGACACAAAACCCTTTGGTGGCAATCAAAAAGATTATATACAGAAAACCAATTCCATTGCGGGGGTTGGTTCAACCAAGGTAACCCCAATATGGGATGGTGGCGGCACGGTCAAGCTGACCATCTTGAATTCCGAATTTGACAAAGCAAGTTCTGAACTGGTCAATACTGTTCAACAGGAAATTGACCCAACAAAAGATGGTCATGGGGTTGGTATTGCCCCAATCGGTCATATTGTCACGGTGAACACAGCAGAAGAAATTGCAGTGAACATCACATCCAACATCATATTTGATGAAGGATATTCCTTCACCGGGCAGAAACAGAACATCATTGATGCAATCAGTGCATATCTGCTTGAACTTAGAAAGGAATGGGCGAACCAAACAAACCTGGTGGTCAGAATCGCACAGATTGAAACAAGAATCCTGGCAATCAAAGGAATCATTGATATTTCAGGAACGAAAATCAACGGTGCTGCATCCAATCTGACATTGACCAAATACCAAATTCCAGTGATGGGTGGTGTTTCCACATGATAAGAGAACCCAACATCATTGAACATCTTCCCTTGTTCATGCAGGAATACAGGGAAATCAAAGAAATCATGACCGCTGAAAATCCTGAATTCAAACTGGTGATTGATGAAAGTGAAGTCATCAAAAACAACCAGTTCATAGTTTCATGTGATTCAGACGGAATCAAACGATTTGAAAAAATACTTGGTATCAGCGCAACCGAACAAGAACCCTTGCAGTCACGAATTGCAAGGGTTTTAATGCGTTGGAATGATACGGTTCCATATACCTTTGAAGCGTTCATTGAAAAGCTGAAAACCATTTGTGGTGAAGATTACACGGTCACTGAAAAGTTCAAAGAATACAAGATTGAGATTGAAACCCATCTTGACCAGTATGGTGAAGTTGATGAACTGGAATATCTGCTGCAATACATTATGCCTTCCAACATTGAAGTTGTGTCCAAAAACAACTGGTATTTCAACATGGTTGGAAAGTTGGGAATTGCAGCCGGATTGGTTGTGGTGAATTACTTTGAACTATCCAATGACTTCAAGGAAAATTTCATCATCAATGGTGCAGCAAAGATTGGAACAGGAATGATTGATTTCACAATGACCAGGCTGACCAATGATTCACAGGAAACCCATGATGTTCAGGGAACTTTGAATTTTGGCGGTGGAATGGTTGGAACCGTGGAGTGTGTTATCACAGATAATTTTCAAGAAACAGTCAACATCAATTCTGATGCAAACATGGGTGCAGGTGTTGAATTCGTTTCGGTCATCACAACATAAAGAAAGGTGGAAATATAATGGCTGAATTTAAGAAAATTGTAATTACAAAAAAAGGTCAGGCACTTATGGCAAAGATGATTGCCGGACAGGGAAACATAGACTTCACCAAGGTTGCCGCTTCTGAAACAGCATACACGGATGCACAGCTTGAAGGGCTGACTTCTCTTTCCGGGGTGAAGCAGACCACATTGGTCAGCAAGGTCACAAGAACAAACGGTGTTGCAATCCAGGTGGAAGCGGCAATGACCAACACAGACCTGAAAACGGGGTATTACATGAAGACCCTGGGTCTGTATGCGATTGACCCGGATGAAGGTGAAATCCTATATGGCGTTTCTAATGCAACGGTTCCCGGATGGATGCCGCCCTATAACGGATTGACTGTTTCAGGTGCGTTTTTCAAACTGGTGACCACTGTTGGCAATGCTGATAATGTTTCCTTGAATGTTGACCCTGGGGCGGTTGCAACCATTGGTGACATTCAGGATTTGCAGGAACAGATTGCAGATTTACAGGCATATGTTGGTTACACTGACGGTGACATTTACGGTGTGGAAGCTGATTTCATCAATAAGAAATTCACACGCCTTGCAGGTGCAGTCAATAGAACGCCTGGGGCGGGCTTTGATGGAATCAATGCTTTTGGTGGTCGCCGCCGCTGCAATGTAGCGGATGATGGAACGGTTGTTGCCTACTATGGCGAAGCGGGTTATTCGGAAACCGGGAAGCTGACACAGGCGGTTGTGGTCGGTGAAGGCAGCACAGCAAGAACTTTCAATGCCGGAACCATTGTTCAAGTCATGGTTGAACAGCCTAAATTCTATTACAAGGTGGTTCCTTTAGATTTGGAACCCGTTGAAGGTGGCAAGGGGTTCCATATGCGGAAAGGCAGATGGTACGTTTCCGACACCAAGAAAAACGGTTTCAAGCTGCATCCGGCGTTCATCAGCAACGGTGTTGAAAAGAACTTCATTTATATTGCAGCATATGAAGGTTCTCTTTGGGATGCTTCTGCTGCACAGTATATTTTGAATGATGCACAGGTTGCAGATTTTACAACTGACATGCTGTCATCTATTGCAAATGCGAAGCCCATTTCCGGCTTGACCCAAAACCTGACCAGGGGGAACACAAGGAAATTGGCACAGAAACGTGGTGCAGGTTGGCAACAGGGATATGGTCAGACTGCGGCTGCAACACAGCTTTTGTTCCTGGTTGAATATGCTTCTTTTAACATGCAGGAAAAGATTGGTGTTGGTGCAACACAGAAGACGGATGACGGGGCAACTTCCATGACGGAAATCACCGGGGCAACTTCCAACCTTGGCAATGCCACTGGTTCAGTCAATAACCCCAATGGGGTCAATATCGTGACATACCGTGGTGAAGAAAACTTCTATGGAAACATTTGGTGGTTCGTTGACGGTATGAACATCAATGCAAAAGGAATTCATGAACTGTATGTCACAGACCATGACTTTGCAGATGATAAAATTGTTGACAACTATAAAAATGCCGGAATCACTTTGGCAAAAACAAACGGCTATGTTTCCGCTTTTGGATATAACGAAGAATATGATTGGTTGTTTGTAACCTCTGAAACCAAGGGAAACAGTTCACTTCCTGTTGGTGACTACTTTTGGCAGAACAACACATACAACGGAATCATGATTGCGCTGTTGGGTGCTAGGTGGCATAGCGGCGTGCATGCTGGCGGCTTCGGTTGGAGTGTGAGTAATGTTTCGGGTTATCGGTATCGGAATTTCGGCGGGCGGTTGGTGTATGTACCCCAAAACTGAACCCACTGAACAGAATTGAATTTCATGGGCGAAGGTGTGACTGATTTTCTGACAGGGAACAGTAAAGCATTGCAAAAAAGAAAAAGCAAGTTTTGCACTGTTAGGTGCTAAATGGAATAACAGCGTGAATACTGGCAGCTTCAATTGGAATGTGAATAATGTTTCAGGTAATCGGAATCGGAATATCAGCAGGCAGTTAGTAAATGCAAAAATCATCATGTGCAAGCACCTTTGCCCTACCTCTTGGTAAAACATAAAAATACTTTGAACTGTATTGGTAGACTTTGAAAGTTAAGATTCAAAGGTTGAAGATTCGGTTTCAAACTTGCATACAGAAGGAACAATCACAACATGAAAAGATATGGAAACCTATTTGAAAAGATTTGCTGCATGGACAATCTTGTTCAAGCACATCAGAACGCAAAGAAGAACAAAGGATGGTATAAAGAGGTAAAAATGGTTGATTCCAACCCGGAATATTATCTTGGGGAACTTCAACAGATGCTTCTAAACCACACCTATCACACATCAAAATATGAAAAGTTCATCAAGAAGGAAGGCAACAAGGAACGGGAAATCTTCAAACTTCCCTACTTCCCGGACAGAATTTGTCAATGGGCGGTCATGCAGGTCATTGAACCAATCCTGTTGAAGCATTTCACAAGTGATACTTATTCAGCTATACCTAAACGGGGAACCCATAAATGCAAAGTCAACCTGGAAAATGCAATTCAACATGACGTTCCTGGAACACAGTATTGTTTGAAGTTAGATGCAAAAAAGTTTTATCCTTCCATCAGTCATGACATATTGAAACAGAAGTACAGGCGTTTGTTCAAAGATGATGAACTGTTGTGGCTACTTGATGAAATCATTGACAGCATCAGCACTTGCCCCGCTACACCTGAAAACATTGAATTCTTTGGTAATTTCATAGAAATAAACATCATCATTCAAGCTGATGGAACCAAAGCGATTGACGGAATAGGGATTCCCATTGGAAACTATCTGTCACAGTATAGCGGGAACTTCTATCTTGCGGAATTTGACCACTGGATAAAAGAAGTTAAACGTATGAAGTATTATTTCAGGTATATGGATGATATTGTCATCCTGGCAAGTACCAAAGAAGAACTTCATCAGCTTATAAAAGAAATTGATGTGTTTTTCAGAACAAGGCTGCATCTGCGGGTCAAAGAAAATTGGCAGGTGTTTCCAACTTTTGTGCGTGGGATTGATTTTGTGGGTTACAGGACATTCCTGAATTATAAACTTCTAAGGAAGTCAACATGCAAAGTCATGAAGAAAAAGATGACTGCGATTAACAAAAAACGGCTGTCCGGGAAGGAAATGAACTATTCAGAATGGTGTTCTGTCAATTCCTATAAAGGGTGGTTGAAACATTGTGATAGTCACAGGTTGTCACAGAAATATGTTGCACCAATTCAACCATTTGCAGATTCTTATTACAACCAAAAAATCAAAAAGAAAGGCGGTAAAAAGGTATGACAAATTATGGCACGGTCAAAAGCACTGAAAGACCTGAACCCTTGGTGGTTGATGAATTCAGTGCTTGGGAAGCTAACAACATTCAGGAAGTTTCTGAAAATATAGGAACTGAAAATGAATTTGTTGGGTATTCCTATGAACTGATTCAGTATAACAAAGATGAATACATCAAGCGGTTATCTGAACGGAATGATGAAATGAACACGATTCTGAACACAATGTTGGGGGTGAAATCTAATGGCTAAAGACATAGCGTTTCTTGCAGCCCAAATGAACAGGGCTATTCAAATGTTCACACAGAATTTGAACTTGCCTGATGAACAGGCAATGGAAGTTGCTGACTTATATCCTGAATGGCAGGAAAAGAAAGCATATGCGGTTGATGAAATCCTGAAATACGGTGAAAATGCGGATGGTGAAACACAGCTTTATAAAGTGTTACAGGCGCACACCAGTCAGGCAGATTGGACACCTGACACCGCCGCTTCCCTTTACAAGAAGGTGGGATTCACTGACAGTGGTGTTCCCATGTGGACACAGCCGCTTGGGGCAACGGATGCCTACAAGAAAGGTGACGTTGTTTCATACAACGGTCAACTGTATGTTTCAACCGTGGATGCTAACGTGTGGGAACCCGGCATATACGGTTGGGAACTGAAAAATTAGGTCATAGGGTATAAACATACCATGACATATAAAAAGCCCTTATATGACGCTTACAGGCGGTCATATGAGGGCTTTTACACTATCCATAAGCGATAAGAAAGGAAAGGTGACATTATGGAAAACATTGCAGCATTGAAAACAGGTATTTTGACAGGGATTGGTGTGGTTGGCGGCTTCATTGCATCCTTATTTGGGGGGTGGGATGCCGCTTTGTCAACGCTAATCATTTTCATGGGGATTGACTATGTGACGGGTTTAATCGTTGCAGGGGTCTTCAAAAACAGCACCAAATCTGAAAACGGTGCATTGGAATCAAGGGCAGGTTGGAAAGGACTTTGCAGAAAGGGTGTGACCCTGCTGATTGTCCTGATTGCTTGCAGACTTGACATGGTGATTGGTTCAAGTTTTATGCGGGATGCAGTTGTGATTGCGTTCATTGCAAACGAACTAATTTCCATTGTCGAAAATGCCGGACTGATGGGAATTCCTGTTCCGGCAGTCATCAAAAAGGCAATTGATATTCTTAAAAGTAAATCAGAAAGTGAGGAAACAGAAAATGAGTAATAGTTCTTTAGTGTCTTACACAAAGATTTCACCGAACAAAAACAGCCCCCGCAATCATGCGATTGACAGAATCACGCCGCATTGTGTGGTGGGGCAGTTGTCCGCTGAAAGTATCTGCGGATGTTTCACAAGCCCATCACGGGAAGCAAGCTGCAACTATGGCATTGGCACAGATGGGCGCATTTCCCTTTGCGTGGAAGAAAAAGACCGTTCTTGGTGTTCTTCCAGTGGCGCAAATGACCATAGGGCAGTAACCATTGAATGTGCTTCTGACATGACTGAACCCTATGCAATGAATGACAGGGTATATTCTTCCCTTGTCAACCTTTGCACCGATATTTGCAAGCGCAACGGCAAGAACAAACTGTTGTGGTTTGGGGATAAAAACAAGACCCTTGCATATGAACCCAAATCAAATGAAATGGTTATCACCGTTCACAGATGGTTTGCAAATAAAAGTTGCCCCGGCAATTGGTTATATGCACGATTGGGAAACCTTGCAGCGAAGGTCACAGAAAATTTGAACGGTGGGTCTTCTAACAGCGGCAATGGTACATTGTACCGGGTTCAGGTCGGCGCATACCGTGAAAAGGCAAATGCTGATGCACAGCTTGCGAAGGTTAAGGCAGCAGGATTTGACACCTATATGATTCAGGTGGATGGTCTTTACAAAATCCAGGTTGGGGCATATAAAGAAAAATCAAATGCGGATGCTATGCTGAACAGGGTTAAGGCTGCGGGCTTTGATGCGTTCATCACAACCAAGGGTGGAAGTCCGGCTTCATCCGGGGGTTCTGCTGCACCTGCTACAATCAAGGCGGGAAGTCGTGTGAAACTGAAAAGCGGCGCAAAGACATACACGGGTGGAAGCATTGCAGGATTCGTCTTCAATGACACCTGGATTGTCAGTGAAGTTGTCGGTTCAAGGGCAGTAATTGACAAGAATGTTGGGGGTACAAATTCTATTTGCACACCTGTCAATGTCAAGGATTTGACCCTTGTCTGACAGCTATTTTTTTGTTACTATTTTGTTACTAACGGGCGTGTTTTTCGGCGTTTTCAGAGGGTTGAAAAGTTCAAAGAACCCTGGAAACATGCGGGGAATCGGCAGTAGTAAAATGAACTTTTTTATGGTATAATACCTGTAATTTCAGGCTATCGGCTTTGGAAGTATACTCTTTAGCTGAGATGTCCCACTGTCACGTAATACGGCATAAGGCTTTTTTGACACGTGGATGTCGTCAGGCAATAAAGAAAAGGCTTATTGTAATTTTATTTGCGAAAGGAGTTGGCAATATGTTTACCGGGTCTTCGACAGTTACAATTGAATCAAATCTCTACAAACCGCAGAAATGCGGTGTTTTTTTGTCAAATTTTACTTGTATTCGTGTTGTATATGTTGCATAATAGTGATATAGTCTATCAAGGCGGTGGTTGCACATGAAACTCTTTTACAATAAAAACAGCAAAGACCCCATTTATTATGCCCAGCAGGGAATCCGGAACGGAACGAAGACGACTACCAGAAATGTCAGGAAATTCGGCAAACATTCCGAACTCCTGAAAATTACTGATGATCCTCTGGCCTATGTGAAAGAAGAATTACGGAAAATGAACGAAGAATACCGCGTCGGCAAAGTTGACTTTGCTATTTCCGCTGACTTTAATGAACGCGTAAAACATTCTTCTGATACTGCCTCTTCTTCAAACTGGCTCAACATCGGATACTTTTTTCTCCAGGCTTTCTTAGGAAAACTCAGGCTTCAGGATTTTTTCCGCGAAAAGACGGATGGGCGGCGGATCACCTTTGACTGCTACACCATTCACCGTTTCCTCACTTACGCCAGGATTCTCGATCCCCTTTCCAAGTATGCCATATGGCACAAGCTGGATTCCTACTATGAAAAACCCGGTTTCGATTACCAGCACATCCTGCGCTTTATGGACCTGCTGGAGGAAAACTACGACGACTATCTGGCGTGGCTTTATAGGCAGAGCAATACCATTGCGAAAAGGGATACTTCTGTTCTTTATTATGACTGCACAAATTTTTACTTTGAATGTGAACAGGAAGATGAAGATATCGTGGATGAGGTCACCGGCGAGGTTATGAAAGGTCTCCGTCAGTATGGCAGATGCAAGGAACACCGCCCAAACCCCATCGTGGAAATGGGCCTGTTCATGGACAGCCAGGGGATCCCCATCACCATGTGCCTTCACCCGGGCAGCACCAGTGAGCAGCTGACTGCCGTCCCCCTGGAAAAGGAAGTCCTGAACATGCTGCCGGACACAAAGTTCATCTGCTGCGCAGATGCGGGGCTGGGCTCCTACAACATCAGGAAGTTCAACAGCATGGGCGGAAGGGCATTCATCGTCACGCAGTCCGTAAAAAAACTCAGCGATACGCTGAAGAAGGCCGTATTCAATGACTACGGCTATCGGCTGCTTTCGGATAACTCCCCCATTACCATCCGTGACATGAAAACCTTTGACAGACATGAAAAGGATAACCTGGGGCTGTACAACGACCATGCCTATAAAGTGATTGCGGCAGACAAAGTGATGGACCTGGGGCTGTATGAGGACGTAGCGCTGAAAAACGGACGCACGGTACAGCGAAAGGCAAAGGGAACCTTAAAGCAGCGTATCATCATTACTTTTTCGAGGAAGATGATGGAATACCAGAGAACCATACGAAACAGGCAGATAGAACGCGCTAAAAAGCTGCTCTCCATGAAAGACCCAGAGGAAATCAAAAAAGGACCCAATGACGTGAAACGGTTCATGAAACGGATTTCCAAAACAAAATCCGGGGAGAAAGCAGAAGTGGAGTACATTCTTGATGAATCAAAAATCGCAGAAGAAGAAAAATATGACGGCTACTACGCAGTAGCCACCAACCTGTCGGATCCCGCAAAAGACATACTTGACGTATCCCGGAAAAGATATCAGATCGAGGACTGTTTCAGGATCATGAAGACAAGTTTTGACGGCAGGCCGGTAAACCACAGACTTCCGGAGCGTATCAAAGCGCATTTTCTGATTTGCTTTACGGCGCTTCTGGTATACCGTCTAATGGAAGTGAAGCTTGATGAGCAGAAAACCCACGTAACAGTAAATGACTTGATTACTACATTAAAAAACATGAATGTGGCAAACATCCATGACATCGAATACATGGCACTCTATAATGGAAGTAAGGCGCTTGATGCCCTGACGCAGCTGACCCTGCTCCCACTAGACAGAATACACTACAGGCCTAAAGAGCTGAATGGAATCATAAAAAAAATTTTAAAATAGTGTTTATATACAACACTTTTATTTTATCGCAAAAGCCGGAACTCCTTATTCCATGAGGGTTTCCGGCTTTTTACCCTTATTCAACTGTCGAAAACGGGATTATAGGGAAATGCGTCGGTTCATTCAAGTGTTTTCTGAGGCCGCGCATTCCGTTTCTGGCCGCTCCTCATTTCCAGCCGATTTCTGTTTCCGCTCATAAAAGTACCGCAGCAGGCCGGGGTTTTCTCCGCCAAAAAACGTGCCGCGGCAGACCAGGTTTCTCTCCGGCGCCGCCGCGGCTGACGATTCATTTTGGGGCCACGCCCCTCGCTGTTTAAAAATTTTCTGCTGGTACAGCGGATTTTTCTACTGATACAGCGGATATTTCTGGCAGATCTTTGTCACCTCTGCCCGGATGTAGTCGGCCTTGGCCTCGAAATCTGTGGCTGCCAGCCAGATGCACTCCGCGATCTTGTCCATATCCTCCTCAACCAGTCCCCTAGTGGTAACAGCCGGGGTTCCGATGCGCACGCCGGAGGTCACGAAGGGGCTTCTGGGAGCATTGGGAACGGTGTTCTTGTTCAAGGTAATGTACACCTCGTCGCAGCGGTTCTGCAGCTCCTTGCCGGAAATCTCCATACCGCGCAGGTCCACCAGCATCAAATGGTTGTCGGTGCCTCCGGTGAGGAATCTTAAAGCCCTGCTTCTGAAGGGTGTCCGCCAGGGCCTTGGCGTTCTTTACAACCTGGCGCTGGTAAGCTTTAAACTCCGGTTTTAATGCCTCTCCCAGGCAAACTGCCTTAGCCGCGATCACATGCTCCAAAGGCCCGCCCTGGGTTCCGGGGAAAATGGTCCTGTTGAAGTTGAACTTCTCAGCTGCCTGCGGCAGAAGCGACAGCAAAGAAACCACCGCAGTTGAAACAGAGGCTGCGGGGGAAGCCACAAAAGCGGCTGAGGAGGAAACCACCGAGGCTGCCGCAGATGAGTCCGGCGAGGAGTCTGAGGGCGAATCCAGCGAGGCAGCTGAAGATCAGTCCGGCAAAGCGGCTGAGGGTGGATCGGAAGAAGCCGCCAAGGACGCTGAGGATGCCGGTTCCACCGAAGCGGCCGATGAAGCCGTAGCCAAGGCCGAGAGCGAGGAAGCCGCTGAGGAGGAAGCTGAGGCTAAGTAATCAGCGGGGCTGACCGGGACCGGGTGGATTTGCCAGCGATTGATAAAGCCGGCAGTCACCGGGACGCGGATATGAAACAGTGATAAAACAGTGATGAAAAACTGCCAAACCAGGGCGTTAAAGCTGCAGCGGGCTTTTGCATTGGTTTGGCGGTCTTTTTTTATTATAGTTCTAGCGGTTAAAGGGCGGCTTCTCAAAGAAACGGATGCACACCGGAGAGCCGCACTCGTACTGGCCAGTCTGCTTTAGCTGGCCCTGGGAGCCGATCTCCATTACCGCAATCCGGTCGCTGTCCTGGTTCCCCACCAGCAAATACCTTCCATCAGGGTCAACGGAAAAATTACGCGGCGTTTTGCCTCCGCAGGGATAGGTACCAGAAAATTCCATATTTCCTTCCTGGTCCAGCTTAAAGCAGGCCAAGCTGTCATGCCCCCGGTTTGAAGCGTAGAGCCATTTCCCGTCAGGGGTAATGTGCAGGTCTGCGCAGATATTTTCCCCCTGAAAGTCCTCCGGCAGCGTGCTGACCATTTCACGCTGTACCATCCTCCCATTCTTATATGCGTAATGGCGCACCTGGGAGCCAATTTCATGAATCAGGTAGAAATTCTTTCCATTCTGGTCAAACTCTCCGAATCTGGGGCCGCTTCCCTTCAAAACATCCAGGTCTGCCTTCATTTCCCGTTCAACCTGATCTGCGCTCCAGGAATAGGCCAAAACCTGATCCACTCCCAAATCTGGCACATACATTCTCCGGCAATCCGGCGCGAATATAGCGCTGTGCGCATGGGGGCCCTTCTGCCTTACCGGATGCACACTGCTTCCCTGATGCTGATACAACTGCCCCTCTCCCACAATATTCCCGTCCTGGTCAAGACGGAAAATCGTAACGGCCCCGCTAGCAAAATTGGACACGGCCAAAAAGCTTCCGTCCGGCGCTATTGCCACATGGCATGGGTCTGTGCCCTTTGTGGGAAATTCCTTCTCGATCTCCATGCGGCCCTCTTCATCATAGGACAGCTGGGTGAGGCCTCCGCCAAATACCCCCTGATATTCCTTCATCTCATTGACGGCATATAGTTTCCTCTTAGCCTCGTTCAGACAGAGAAAGGATGGATTCCGAACCTGGATTCTGCTGCTCTCTCTGATGTTGCCATCGTCAAACTCACAGATGGAGATTCCTTTTCCCTTTCCGTGAAACACTTCCCCTGTTCCAAACAAAATATCTTCCGTATAGGTTCCCAAGGCAAAATACCGTTTCACCTGTTCTCTCCTCCTGCTTCTGTCTGGTCCAGACGGCTGGTGGCCTTCACCGCTTCAATAATAAACTGGTCGCGTTTTGCCATATCTGTTTCAATGCTTCGTTTGCTCCAGTCATAAAAACCTTTGCCGGTTTTTACCCCCAGGTTTCCATCCTCCACCAGCTTTTTCAGGTAATCATTAGCGCAGCCGTCCCTATTTATGTCCGGAAGCACCGTTTCCTGTACGGAAAGTCCCAAATCCAGGCCGATGGCGTCCAGATGTTTTAAAGGTCCCCACTCTGGGAAACGCATAGCCATGCCGCAACTGATCGCTGTATCTACGTCCTCTGCCGTAGCCAAGCCGGAAGCCACAATAGCAATGGATTCCCGGATAATAGCCTGAAATACCCGGTTCGCCAGCTGTCCCGGAAGATCACGGCGCACCAACACCGGAGATTTTTTCCATGCTTTCAGCTCATCTCTTACTTTGACTGCCAGCTGCTCATCCGTTTTATCCCCCATCACCACTTCCACCAGGGGAACCAGATGGGCCGGAAGCCAGAAGTGGGTGGTAACGGTACGTTCCGGGTGCTGACAAAGACTGCTGATATCAGTAATCCTAAGTCCGCTGGTATTGCTGCAAATTGGCACGTCTGTCGGAAGAATCCGGTCCAGCTTTTCAAAAAGCTGCTGTTTTGCCTGAAGATTTTCTACAATGGCCTCGATCACCATTCTGGCGCTCCCTGCGGCCTGCTCTGTATCTGTGCTGGTTTCCAGAAGGGTTTCCGCTCTGCGGGCCTCTTCCGCTATATTTAATCCCTGCTCCTGTCTTAGACGGATGCAGCTCACAGCCCGCTCTTTTCCAGCCAGAACCCTAGACTCTTCCACGTCTACCAAAATGGTTTTATTCCCGGCAAGGGCGCTCATGGCTCCAATTCCGCTTCCCATCATGCCGCTTCCGATTATTACTACATGTTCTCTCATTTTCCAGTCCTCACTCCTCCATCTTTAATACTACCCGGCCCTTGGCCGCTCCGGTTCTCAGCATCTGAAGGCCCTCGTTAATCGCCTCAAAGGGAATGGTCTGGTACACAAAGGGAGCGATTTTTCTGGACTCCACCAGCCGGATCACCTCTTTTAAATCCTGGCGGGTCATTCCCCTCAATCCCACGATCTCTTTTTCAAATTTCATCACATCCTGGTAATCCGCGATAAAATATGGATACTGATAGCCGCAGACAATCACTCTTCCTCCAGGCGCCGTCACCTTCAGGGCCTGGTTAATGGAGTCTTTTATACCGATATTGTCGATTACCGCATCGCACATCTCCCCACCCGTCAGGCGACCAATTTCCTGCTCCAGGTCCTGACAGGAGGTGTCGATCACCCCATCCGCCCCCATTTCTAACACCATATCCAGCTTTGCTTTCTGACGGCTTGTAGCATAGACCTCCGCGCCAAAAATTTTAGCCAGCTGGATAGCATTCATTCCCAGACCCCCGGTCCCCAGAATCAGCAGTCTGGAACCAGGCCCGACCTGAGCCCGGTTTTTAATCGCATTGTACATGCAGCCCACGGCATCCGGAAGTCCGGTTACCTGGTCAAATGGAATCCAGTCCGCTACAGGGAACGCATTTTCTTCTGGTATTACACAGTATTCCTGATGGGAACCGTCCCGCTCAAAACCAATCCGCTTCAAGGAGCGGCAAAGATTGGTTCGTCCGCTCAGACAGTAGCGGCAGCTCCCGCAAACCAGGTCAATGGCCGCCGTGATATGGTCCCCTATTTTTACCCTGGTCACCCCTGGGCCCACCGCCGCAATCTCCCCAGCCATCTCATGGCCCGGCGTGTAGGGGAGCCGGACCGTTCCAATCAGCCCGTCCTGAATATGCAGGTCGGAAACGCAAAGTCCGCTGGCCTTTACCTTTACCAGAACCTCCCCCGGCCCTGGCTCTGGAACCGCTTTTTCTTCTATTGTCAAAGGCTTTCCAAATTCGCGCAGCACCGCTGCCTTCATTTTCTTTGCAGCCATATCACAGCACCGCCTTTCCTTTTGTCACGGATTAATTACAACCTTGATTGAACCTTCTTTTTTGTGTTCAAAAATGTCTACTGCTTTCTCATATTCCTCCAGCGGGAAGGTATGGGTAATCAGCTTTTCGCCCTGGATCGCCCCGGTAGCAAAGAAATGCAGGACCTGATCGGAAACGTTAGGATTGGCCTTTGAGCCTACCAGCTTAATCTCATTAAAATTCACTATATTGGCAGGAATCGGCACTGTGTCGTTGTGGTATGTAGCAATAATGGCGACTGCACCGGTCTTTTTCACCATCTGGCAGGCCTTCAGGGGAGAATCCGACGCGCCGGAACACTCCATCACTTCGTCAGCTCCAACGCCCCCAGTCAGTTCCAGAACCCGCTTAACCGGGTCTTCTTTCTCAAAATCAATGCAGATATCCGCTCCCAGCTCTCTGGCCTTTTCCAGTTTTGCCCCCCGGCCAATCATGATCACCCGTCCGGAGCCCAGAGCCTTGCACTCCATCATAGCGCACAGCCCAATAGCCCCCGGTCCAAAAACAACGCTGGTTCCGCCCGGCGTAACCCCAGCCAATTCTACGCCGTGGAACGCCACTCCCGCGCAGTCGCACATGGAAGCCACATCATAGCTGACTCCATCTGGAATCCGGTGAAGCGCGCTGCTCTTATATACATTGTACTCTGCATTTGCGCCCTGCCAGTAGAATCCGTAATGCCTGTGTCCCATGTCCAGACCACCGTCTTTTCCGTCCTTCCCGTAATTCAGACACACGGTATAATGTCCCCGCTTGCAGTTGTCGCATTTTCCGCAACCCACATGGGCCTCGCCGGCCACCCGGTCTCCGGGCTTGAAATCTTTTACGCCCTGTCCCACTTTTACAACCTGTCCGGCCCATTCGTGTCCCATAATAAAGGGATAGTAGGGGGGCCAGTTGGCAAATTTATATCCGCCGTGAATCATTTTGGGGTCGGAACCGCAAATGGCAACGGATTTAATCCGGCATAAAACCTCCCCAGGTCCTGGTTCCGGCACCGGAACCTCCGCAAGCTTTAACTGGTCATAGGCCACAAGCGTCATCGCTTTCATTGTGGCTGGTATCTTAAACTCTTCCATCTCTGTTCTCCCCTATATTGTTTTTTACTACTGCCGTCTGTTTATGCCGCTTTCCGCATAGTTTTGCGGTTGTCCAGCACTACGGCTACAATAATAATCATACCTTTCACTACATACTGCAGATCAGGGCTCACTCCTACATAAATCAACCCGTAAGAGATGATCTGGAAAATAATTACGCCCACCACTACTCCCGGCAGGGTTCCAATTCCGCCTTTCATGGAAATACCGCCTACTACGCAGGCAGCAATGGCGTCCATAGCATAATCCGTACCCATGGTGCTGTTAGCAGAACCCGTCCGCCCCGCTTCCAGCACGCCTCCAAAGGCATACAGTATACCGGCAATCACGTAAACAATAATCATAGTTCTCTTTACGTTCACGCCGCAGACCTTAGCAGCTTCCCGGTTGCCGCCGATTGCAAACATATTTTTTCCAAGAGTGGTTCTGTTCCATATAATCCACATAATCGCCACCACCGCAATGGCATAGAACATCAGGTAGCTCAGGCTCAGGCCGCCGATCCGGATGGTTCCCTGGCAGAATTTTGAGAAAAACTTATCAAAGCCTGATACAGGGTTAGAATTGCAGACTCCGTTAAAGTACTGGAGGCACAGGCCGTAGGATACCAACTGAATGCCAAGGGAAGCGATAAATGGAGCTACGCCCCAATGAGCCACCACGAATCCGTGGAGTCCAGAAATTACAGCCAGTATGACCATAACCAGCAGCAATGGCACGATCAGCGGAAGCGCCGGAACCGTGTCCAAGCTGAAAATTCTCTGAGAATAGTCCGCAACCTGAAGCAGAGAGGCCGCAATAACCGCGGCTAATCCCACTTCACGCCCCAGCGCCAGATCCGTTCCGCCCAGAACAATAATCCCCGCCACGCCGCAGGCATAGATGATTTTCGTTGCAGACTGGGTCAAAATCGTAGTTACATTAGACAGCCGCACAAAGGACGGCTCCATTGCGATAATGACCAACAGCAGTATGCCGATAATAAAATAAAGTGCATAATCGTATAAAATATCCGTCAAAGTTCTCTTTTTCATTTGATTTCATTCTCCCGGTCTAAACAAACTTAGTGGCATCCCGCATAATATTTTCCTGAGTAGCCCGCTCCGGATCCTTCTTTAGATCATACTCTCCAGTCAGATAACCGCTGCTAAGTACCAGAATCCGGTCGCAGATCCCCAGAAGCTCCGGCATCTCCGACGAGCATACGATAACTCCCTTTCCCTCTTTTGCCAGTTCAAAAATCAGCTGATAAATCTCGTACTTGGCACCAACGTCAATTCCTCTTGTGGGATCATCCATCAGAAAAATATCTGGATTGTGCAAAAGCCAACGTCCAATGATTACCTTCTGCTGATTTCCGCCTGACAGATAGCGGATTTTTGTCTTTGTATCCGGGGTTTTCGTGTGCATGGCATCAATCATACGCTTGGTATCTACGTCAATTTTCTTCATTTGAAGCCATCCAAAACGGTTTGTATAGCTTTTGATCTGCGAGATCACAGTGTTAAAGGAGATGCTTAAATCAGGGAATATACCGTTAAAACGCCGTTCCTCCGTACACAGGGCAAACCCATTGCGTATGGCTTCCCCGGTACTACGGCTGCGAACCTCTTTGCCTCTTAATTTAATTTCTCCTGCGGCACTTTTGCGCAGACCGAATAAGACTTCCAAAAGTTCTGTCCTTCCTGCGCCTAAAAGGCCTGCGATTCCCAAAACTTCTCCTTCCTTTAAATGGAACGAAATGTCATGGATATGCTGCTTTTCATCATTCAGCCCCTGTACCGTAAGAATTTCTTTCCCAATGTGTCCCGTCTTTTCCGGGAAACGGTTGGTCAGCTCCCGCCCTACCATCCTCTTGATTACAATATCAATGTTAATGTCGCTGGCCCGGTCCGTACTGATCAGCTGTCCATCCCGCATAACTGTAATGTCGTCGGCAATCCGGAAGATTTCCTCCATCTTATGGGAAATGTAGATGATTCCCTTTCCCTGCTCCTTCAGTCCCTTAATAATCCCCATTAAGATTTCCACCTCCTTCTCGTTCAGAGAGGAGGTGGGCTCATCCAGGGTGATTATATCGCAGTTGTAGGAGATCGCTTTAGCTATGTCAACCAGCTGTCTTTTCGAAACCGTCAGGTTTGACAGCTTCTCAGCCGGGTCAGGAACTGCCTCCTCTTCCAGACTGCTGAGAACAGTTTTCGTGTCCTCGTACATTTTTTTCGTATCAATCAGGCCATGCTTTAGAGGGAGACGTCCCAGCCAGACATTTTCCATTACATTCCGGTCGCGGACCTGCTCCAATTCCTGATGCACCATGGAAATTCCATGCAGCAGCGCATCATGAGGGGTCTGGAAATCCACCTCTTCACCTTTCAAAAAGATTTTTCCGCCGTCTTTATGGTAAATGCCAAAAAGACATTTCATTAAGGTGGATTTTCCAGCTCCGTTTTCCCCCATAAGGGCATGGACCGTACCAGGGCGGACACAGAAATCCACATTATTCAATGCTTTTACCCCTGCAAACTCTTTGCAGATTCCGCGCATTTCCAGCAAATATTCTGTTTTTTGTCCACTTTGCGTACTATTCATGTTTGTCACCCATGCCTTTTTCTACATACAGTTACCGTAATCCTCTTTGGCAACATCTAAATCCTCAATACGGATCGGGATATTTACCACACGCACATCTTTGCCAAACTCTCCCCACTGATAATCGGTTCCTTCCAAAGGCTCCTTGTCAGCACAGATATTCAGGGCCATGTCAATGATGATCTGAGCTTCCGTGTAAGGAGAGGTCAGAACGGTACCGGACATCGTTTCTTCTTCAATCATGTCCCATACATCCGGGATTCCGTTGATTCCATATACGCGGGGGCCTTTTCCATCGTCAAATGCACCCGCAGTTTTCAGGGACTCCACCGCGCCCATTGCCATGGTATCGTTGTTGCAGAGAACTGCCTCGATCTGATCGCCGAAACGTACGTTCCAGGTATCCATTACATTTCTGCCCTGCTCGGAAGTCCAGTTTCCATCCTGGATATCCAGCTGCCCATTAGGCATCGTGCCGTCTTCATTCCACTGGTCCATCAAATCGTGAATTGCATTGGTACGGTAAATAGCGTTCTGCTGGGCCACATTTCCCTGAAGAATCACATACTGCAGTACGCCGTCCCCATTTGTATCAATGGCTTCCTGGTTGTTCTTCCAGTCCTCATACATCATTTCAGCCTGAACAGCCCCCGGCTCGGACCAGTCCAGTCCCACATAATAGGCATCCTCGTATTCGTCCAGAACACCGCCGATCAGGTCCGGAGCGCGGTCTGCATAGATAACCGGAACTCCATTCTGCTCGCACAAGGAATTGATGGTCGCACCTGCGCCGGAATCCACCGGATTAACCACAACCAGGTCATATTGCCCGGTAGCCAGAGCCGCCGTGATTCCGTCTGTCTGTGTGGCCTGATCGCTTCTTCCATCAAAGGATTCCACCGTTACATTATGTTCTGCTCCATAGTTTTCTAATCCAAGACGGATATATGTGGTAAATGTATTGGAGTTTTCGTACATAAAAAATGCAATCTTAAGTCCCTCTCCCTCTGTCGCCTCGCTGTCCCCTTCCTCAGCTGCTTCCGTGGTATCTGCATTTTCCGCTGCTGCGGTATCCTGTCCCGCTGTTGTTGTGTTCGAAGTATTCGAAGAACTACATGCTACCAGATTCAGTGCCATTGCTGTGATCAGGATTGCGGCCGCTTTTTTCTTCATAGTCTTATCTCCTCCACCTAATTATTTTTCGTTTCCCTTTTTACATATTTCTCTACACGTTTAATAACTAATGTCAAATGACGCTCCATAAAAAATGCCGCTTCTTCCGGTTTGCCTTCTATAATGCATCGAAGTACCATTTCATGGTAGAACGTGCTGTCTACATCTTCCCCCTGCGCCACCAGAAAATTCTGCATCTCAGTAAGAATCATCATGCGGATAATCTCCATCATCTTCTTGAACATCATATTATGAGAAGCCTTTGCAACTGCCGTATGGAAATCCGTATTAGACTGGGCGAAACGTTCCATCTCATCCAAATTCTCTTTACAGTGTTCCAGCAGTTCGCTAAGTTCCGCAATGTCCTCGTCAGTGGCATTGGCTGCAGCCAGTCTGGCCGCCTCCACCTCGATGCCCTTCCGAAACTGCATCACTTCCAGCAGGTTCACATTATGGGTCAGCAGGGCCGGTACAAAGAAATTCAGGTAGACATCGCTGTCCACTTCTTTGACATAGGTTCCTCCACCCTGACGCGACACCGTAAAGCCCAGAGCGTCAAGCTTATTTAACGCTGCCCGCAGCGTGTTTCTGCTGACTCCCATCTGATCGCACAATACCATCTCAGACGGCAGACGGTCACCAGGCTTTAGCTCTCTTCTGATGATCATTTTCAATAATTGATTGTAAACTTGTTCTACCAATGTAGCTGCCATAAGTTCCTCCCAGATCTGGTTTGTTTAAGTTGTAGTACTAATTATTTTTTACTCGAGTTGTTCTACAAATGTAACTTTAGCAGTTTTTACTCTATTTGTCAAGTATCAAGGGGATTATTTTATTTATTTTTATGTATTTTAATCGGATTTTACCATTTATTTTTGTTTATTTATTCAATATAGTTGACATCGGAACGGTTTTTTATTATAATATAAACCGTAAAGTTATAGTACAAATCTAGCCTTTTTCGTTTGAAAAGCGCAAAGTTGTAGTACATTTATACCATTAATTTCTATCAACACTCAAAAAAGGAGGAACCATAATGATCAAGCACATTGTATTTTGGAAAATTTTAAAAGAGGGAACTGATGAAGACCGTCAGAAGGCAATCAGCCAGTTTCGTCAGAAAACAGAATACCTTAAAACCATTATTCCAGAAATCCAGGAAGCCACTGTCGGCTATAACTTGAATGAGGGTGATGTATACCATGTATGCATCGATTCCGTTTTCCGCTCCATGGAAGAATTGGATGCATATATCAATCACCCGGAACATTTAAAGGTAAGAGAATTTATGAACAGTATTTCCTTTGATAAGACCACTTTTGATTATGAATTTTAAGTAAAAGCCTGTGTTTCAGGAGTAGCAGACCTCAACGTCCTCTCCCTGAGCACAGGCTTTTGTTGACGTTTTTTGCGAACGCCGCAGTTTTTATCTCACCCCTTAAACCTCCAATTCCTCACCACAATCTGCACCGTCCGCTTCCCGTTATACTCGTTGATAGAAGGATAATAGATCACGTCCATTCATTTTTTATCCCCCATTTCCTCCAAAAACAAGTCCCCATCGGTAAAGACCACCCCGTCCAGAGCCGTCCCTCTCTCGTTGACCAGCATAAGCTTCACCACATTACGGTTTTTCCCCATGACGCGGGCGCTGCGGATAAACAAGTCCTTCAGGGCAAACTGAGGCTTCTCGTTCCCCTGTCCGAAGGGCTCCAGCCGCTCTAGCTCGCCGATCAGTTCCTCGCCCACATTTTCAAAAGGCTGGGCAATGTCAATCCAGACCTTGGGAATAAAATCCTCCTCTGTCAGTCTGGCGTTTTCATTGAGCCGCCGCCTAAACTCCTCCACATGCTCCAGAGGAAGGGAAAATCCCGCCGCCATGGGATGGCCGCCGAACTTTGAAAGCAGGTCCTGCACCTCCACCAGCCCGTGAAACATGTGGTAGGCCTCAATGGAACGGCCGGAGCCCTTAGCCCCCTCCTCCGAGTGGGTCAGCACAAAGACGGGCTTGTTGTACCGCTCCCTGATGCTTCCCGCCACAATGCCCGCCAGGGATTCGTGGCAGTCCGGCAAAAAGATCACCAGCACCTTGTCGTTCATGTAAAGCTGCTCCACCTGAGCCGCTGCCTCGTCTACTCCCTGCTGGGTCATATCCTTCCGCTGATCGTTCAGAGCCTTTAACTCCGCCGCCAGCTCCCATGCCTCCTTCTGGTCCTTTGCCAAAAGCAGCGCCAGGGCCAGCTTGGCCGTCTGCAGCCGTCCGCCGGCATTTAAACAGGGACCAGTGACAAAGCCAATGTGGTAGACGGATATTTTTCCCGGATCAAGCTGATTGGCCTGAATCAGCGCCTTAAGCCCCAGATTTTTCGTATTCCCCAGCCGCCTTAAGCCCAAAAACAGGATACAGGTAGAACAAACGCCGTCAATATCGTAATCCCCCACAATCCGGATGGGGGCCCCCTGGGAAATTTTCTCCTCCAAAATCCCCACCGCTTTATCCATATCCGGTAGCAGCCTGGGAGCATAAAGCTGGTCAACGCCGCCGTTTAGGTAGCGGTCGATAGCCTCATCTCCCACCACATCTCTGTTTCGGATGAGCCTTGCCAAAACGGGGCTTATATGAAATTTATGGGGCTGTGAAAAAATAGAGTAGACGGACTCTATTTTTTCACAGCCCCTTTGTTCAGACGGAAAAACTTTTGTAAACAGTGTTTTTTCAGGTGTCCAGCATTATGACTTCAGAGTCGAAATATTGTTCCTGGAAATGTATCTCTTTTTTAATGTCGTCCATGGAAAAGGTCTGGGTTTCTGGCGCAACCACCCATTTCTCTTCCTTATCATCATATCGGTGTACAACGGCGATTCCCCCTCCGGTAAACTGATACCTACAAGGAAATCTTTTAACGGATTCGGAATTACCAATAAAAGCAAATTGCACATTCAGCAGCATTTTGTTAATATGGTTTTAATGATGGTTAAAGATAATGGTTTAATTGGTCATAGAAAGTGAATATAAAGGGGAATGCTGACATATGAAGAAAACAATATCGGTCATAACATTAATTCCAAGGTCCAGCCGGTTTTATGCGGAGCAGGTCCAGGCCCTGTTTAGACAGTGGGCGCAGGTCCATTCTTACAGTACAGGGGACAGGTCGGTGGAGGGGATTGTGGAATCAGATCTGTATCTCCTGTCCACGGATGCTTTTGAGGATGCGCAGGAGGCCAGGCGGTATGTTCCCTCGGACGGGCAGGTGGTGGAAATCCAGCTCACGTATCCCAAGCAGGTAATACAGGACCTGAAGCGGATTCCAAGGGGGACCAGGGTCCTGTTTGTGAACGCCACCCGGCAGATGGCCAGGGAGGCCATCACACAGCTGGAGCAGCTGGGGGTGAACCAGATTGGGTTCGAGCCATATGGCCCTGACTCTCCTGTCCCGGAAGGCCTGGACATTGCCGTGACACCGGATGAGGCTGGTTTTGTGCCTCCGGGCATGAAGAAGGTCATCAACATCGGGCACAGGCCGTGTACGCCCGGCACCATGATAGAGGCAGCCATCCGCCTGGGGCTGGAAGGACTGCTGGAAGAGAAACAGTTCCAGAATTATATGAAGACCATGGCGTCCGGTAACTACAGTTTTGATGAAATGTTTGCCAGGTCCAGGAAGATGGAGAGCCGTTTTGATATCCTTCTTGAGATACTGGATGAGGGAATGGTGGGGATCAATGAAAAAGGGGAGGTATATGCGTGCAACCAAAAGGCCAAGGAGATAACAGGGGTTAACCGCAGCCTGATCATGGGCAGGATGGGAAGGGAGGTATTTCCCTATATTCCTTTTGATAAATGCATGAAGTCCAGGGCGCCTCTGGAACCAAGGCTGATCCACATCGGCTCCGTGAATATCAACATGTCCCTGGTTCCTGTGCTGCGGCACGGGGAATGCATCGGGGCATTTGCCACCCTGCAGCCCTTTAATGAACTGGAGAAACGCCAGAATGAACTGCGCAGCCAGCTGCTCCACAAGGGATACAGGGCCAAGTACCGGTTTGACGATGTAATTGGGACATCCCAGTCAATTGAAAAAACAAAACAGATACTGAAGAAAATGGCGGTAACCGAATCCCCGGTACTGCTGATTGGGGAGACAGGGACCGGCAAGGAGCTGTTTGCCCATGCGGTCCATCTGGCATCCGGGCGCTGCGGCGGCCCCTTTGTGGCAATCAATGTGGCCGCCATGCCGGAAAACCTGCTGGAAAGCGAACTTTTTGGATATGAGGAAGGTGCGTTTACCGGCGCGCGCAAGGGCGGCAGGCCGGGATTGTTTGAATTTGCCCACAAAGGAACCCTGTTCCTGGATGAAGTGGAGGGAATGAGCCAGGCCATGCAGGTGAAGCTGCTCCGCGTCCTTCAGGAAAGGGAAATCATGCGTGTGGGCGGGAACCAGATCATCAACGTGGATGTGCGCATCGTGGCCGCGACCAATGAATCACTGGAGGAAAAGGTGGAGGACGGCAGCTTCCGCCGGGATTTATATTACAGGCTGAATGCCCTGCCAGCCCTCATTCCGCCCCTGCGGGAACGGGGAAATGATATCCTCCTGCTGATTGAAACCTTCCGGCAAAGGTGCAAAGGCCGTTTCATCCTGTCAGATGAAGTGCGGGACCTGCTGCTTCATTATAGCTGGCCCGGTAATATAAGGGAACTTCAGAATGTGGTGGAATATCTGAGCTTTACGGGCCAGGACGAGATTGGGGTGGAGGACCTGCCGCCCACGTTCATAAAGATTAAGGATACAGATACGCGCCACGGCGCAGGAGGGCTGGTGAAGGGACGGCTGACTGAGAATGGAAATAAATGGAATATGAATGCGGCTGGCGCCGGAAATCCGGCCAGTGGGATTCCGGCTGGCGGAATACCGGCCGGCAATACCATGGACGATCAATACCCGAACGGGGAATATCTAAACGGCCAATATCCGGATGGGCAATACCCAAACGGCCAATACCCGGACGGCTTCTGGTTTGTGCTGGAACAGCTTTACCTTGCATCGGAACAGGATGAACTGATTGGACGTGAGCGCATCCTGAAAACGGCAAAATCCAACTATATCCCCTTATCCCAAAAGGAAATACGGGACATACTGAATTACATGGCATGCAATGGGATAGCCAAGGTAAGCAGGGGACGGGGAGGCAGCAGGATTACATTAACTGGTCGAAATAAGTGGGAGGAATACAAAGAAATGACCAATTAAAATAGTTAAACCATTTATCGGCAGGCAGTGGAACGGAAATAAAGGAAAAATCCCACCGTAAAAGTTGGCATGAATTTTGCTTATATAAAATGATATAAATTTACTGCGATATAGCAGGGATTGGAAGGGTAAACATGAAATACAATTTTGATGAAATCGTTGACCGCAGCCGCAACAGGTCTGCCAAGTATGACGAAGCAGGTAAGAAGTTCGGATCCCAAGATGTAATCCCGCTTTGGATTGCTGACATGGACTTTAAGACAGCCCAGCCCGTGATTGACGCCTTAAAGGCCAGGGCGGAGGAAGGCATCTGGGGTTATACGTCCCGTCCGGATTCTTACTATGAGGCTGTGTGCGGATGGCAGAAGCGCCGCAACGGATGGGACATTGACAAGAGCATGATCAGTTTTAACCTGGGAGTGGTTCCCGCGCTGTCCTCCATGGTCTATGTGTTCACGGAGCCGGGGGACAAGGTGCTGATCCAGACCCCTGTGTACTCTGAATTCTATGATGTGACCGAGAGCTGGGGCCGTGAAGTGGTTGAGAGCCCGCTGAAGGAACAGGACGGACGCTGGGCCATTGATTTTGAGGATTTTGAGGAAAAGGCAAAGGAAGCAAAGATATTCTTTCTGTGCAGCCCCCACAACCCCCTGGGTATTGTGTGGACAAGGGAAGAACTTGAGAGGATGTGCAATATCTGCATTGCCAACAACGTGCTGATTGTTTCGGATGAGATTCATTCAGACCTGGTTTTTCACGGGAAAAAGCATATTCCCACCGCCACCTTATCGCCTGAGATAGCAACCCATGTAATCAGCTGTATTTCCGGCACTAAGACCTTTAATCTGGCAGGGCTTCAGGCATCGGCCACCATTTTCCCTAATCAGAAGTTAAAGGCACGGTTCGATAAGTTCTGGTTTAATCTGGATATACACCGCAACAATGCATTCAGCACCATTGCCATGGAAGTGGCGTTCAATGAAGGGGAAGAGTGGCTGGAGCAGCTGTTGGGATATATTGGGAGGAATTTTGAATTTATTAAGGATTACTGCGCGGCCAATATCCCCCAGGTTAAGCCAAATGTGCCGGATGCAACCTATCTGGTATGGCTGGACTGCCGCGGCCTTGGCATGGGCAATGAAGAGTTAAGGAGTTTCATGATTCACAAAGCCGGTCTTGGACTGAATGAGGGGTGGTCCTTTGGCCGCAGTTTATCAGGCTTCATGCGTCTCAACGCAGCCTGCCCGCGTCCTGTGCTTGAAAAAGCCATGGAACAGCTGAAACATGCAGTAGACGAAAGAAATGCATAAAAACAATGCATAAACCAATGGAGGTATAGTTATGACAAAAGAAAAGGCTAAAAAAGGATTCATCGTCCGGGCATTGGACACAGTGGAACGTGTGGGAAACGGTCTGCCTAATCCAGCCACCATCTTCCTGATACTGACAGGTATCGTGATTGTGCTGTCAGCTATCTGCGCCGCTCTCGGCGTATCCGTAACATATGATTTCCTGGACAGCGCCAGCGGCGAGATTTCACAGAAGACAGTACAGGCAGTAAACCTTCTGGCTCCTGACAGCATCCGCCACATGGTAACCACCGTGGTGTCCAACTTCACCGGATTCTTTGCGCTGGGTACCGTGTTCACCATCATGATTGGTGTGGGTGTTGCTGACGGCACCGGGTTTATGTCCGCATTGCTGCGCAAGGTGGTTGCTTCCACGCCAAAGGCGTTTGTGACCGCAGTGGTTGTATTCCTGGGCATCATGTCCAATATTGCTTCCTCTACCGGTTATGTTGTGCTGGTTCCCTTAGGGGCCATCCTGTTCATGGCTTTTGGACGCCACCCCATTGCAGGCCTTGCGGCTGCATTTGCAGGCGTGTCCGGGGGCTGGAGCGCCAACCTGTTAATCGGCACCAATGACCCCATGTTTGCAGGCATGTCCACTCAGGCCGCACAGATGATTGACCCGGGATACACGGTCCTTCCTGTCTGCAACTGGTATTTCATGATAGCTTCCACATTCCTGATCACCATTATCGGAACCATTGTTACGGATAAGCTGATTGAACCGCGCCTTGCGCCTTATGTGCCGGATGCATCTGAGGTTGTGCAGGATATTGCTGAGAACGAGAAGCGCGGCATGCGCTGGGCAGGGATTACCGCCCTGGCATATGTGATTTTCATGGCAGTGCTGGTAGTTCCCTCCAACGGGCTTTTAAGGAATCCTGAAACCCACGCATTCCTTACATCCCCATTCATGAGCGGAATCATTTTCTTCATGATGCTCCTGTTCCTGCTCCCCGGCCTTGCTTATGGTATCGGCGCCGGGACGGTTAAGAATGACAAGGACGTAGTTGCGCTGATGAACAAGACCATTGCCGGGCTTGCAAGCTTCATGGTACTGATTTTCTTTGCGGCACAGTTTACCGCATGCTTTAACTATTCAAACCTGGGAACCATTATTTCCGTATCTGGCGCCAACTTCCTGCAGTCAGTTGGGTTTGTAGGGCTTCCGCTGATTATCTGCTTTATTGTACTGACAGCATTCATCAATATTTTCATTGCGGTCGACTCTGCAAAATGGGCTATCATGGCTCCGATTTTCGTTCCCATGTTCATGCGTCTGGGCCTGTCCCCGGAGCTGACACAGGTTGCTTACCGTATCGGCGATTCCAGTACCAACATCATTGCGCCGCTGATGCCTTTCTTCGTACTGACCGTTGCATTCTTCCAGAAGTATGATAAGAAGGCCGGAATCGGAAGCGTCATCTCCACCATGCTGCCTTATTCCCTGGCATTCCTGATTGGCTGGATCATCATGTTCGCCGTATGGTATCTGCTGGGCCTGCCCTTAGGACCGGGCTCACCCATGTTCTATTAATTAAATTATATGTAATGATGCGCCGCCCATCATGCGGCAATGCCATATACACGGAATGCTTCCGGAGGCCGTCAGCCGGTCCACGGAAGCATTCCACATATAATAAACAGCCATACAGGCGGTTTAAGATAAAGAGAGGGATATGCGTTATGAAACCAAAGGAAGGTAGAATGAAAGAACTGCTTCGGGAAAGGGGACTTGACGGGGCAATCGTGTCCTCGCCGGAGAATTTCCATTATGTCACGGGCTTTGGGGGACACCAGCACACAGTCTCAAGGCAGCCGGGTTTTACGCTGGCGGTCATGCGCTCTGACGATAAGGCGCCCACCCATATAACAACCATGGATTTTGAGGCTGCCACGTTCCGCATTAAGTCCGCGGGCCTGGGCTTTGTGGTAGACCCTTACGACACCTGGGTGGGGTTAAAGACATGGCCGGAGATCTCCCAGGGAGCAGCGCTTCCCGATAAGGCCAGGATGGAAAGCTCCGCCGATAAACTGGAGCAGTTTGTAAAGGCATGTGACCTGGCGGATAAACGGATTGGCGTTGAGATGGACTATCTCACGGTTCCGTATTATAATATGATTCGTGAGAAGTTCCCCGAGGCACGGCTGGTGGATATCTCGGATCTGTTCGTGTATGCCAGGAGCATCAAGACAGAAGAGGAAATAAAGATGTTCCGGGAACTCTGCCGCATTGCCGACCACGGCTTTACCCAGGTCAGCAGGATGGCGGGGATCGGGGTATCGGAGAAGGAGATGTCCGACTGCTTCAGGGAGGATGTCATCCGGTCCGGATTCTGTGTGCCAAGCGCCTGGTCCATGTTTTCCACAGGTCCATCCGGCGCCCGCCTGACCCTTCCGGAAGACGGGATTGTGAAGGACGGGGATGTGGTCAAGTTTGACGCAGGGGTCAATGCGGAATTTGATTTTTATACCACGGACACCTCCAGGGCATGGATTATCGGCAACGGGGACCCGGCCCTGATGAAATTAAAGGATAGGCTGTATGAGGGTCAGCGCAGGATGATTGCGGCTGCCAGGCCAGGCCTTCCTATGAATGAGCTGTATCATGCGGCCTATGACTATGTGAAGGAAATGTTCCCCTGCTACAGAAGGGGACATCAGGGCCATTCCATCAGTATGGGTCCGGCAACGGCTGAGGCCCCCTATATCAATGCCGCGGAGACAAGGCCCCTTGAGGCTGGCATGGTGCTGGCAATGGAGGTACCCTGCTATATTGACGGTGTTAACGGATTTAATATCGAGGATATGGTACTGATTACAGAAAACGGATGCGAGGTACTGACACCCTGCACCCCACATTATTTATAAGGGAGATGGACCATTGATGAAGGTTGTGATTGTAGGAGGCGTGGCAGGCGGCGCAGGAACGGCTGCCAGGCTTCGCAGGAACGATGAGACGGCGGAAATCATCATGCTGGAAAGAGGGTCATATATTTCCTATGCCAACTGCGGTCTGCCCTATTATATCGGCGGCATGATTACGGACAAGGATGCCCTGCAGCTTCAGACCCCGGAGCGTTTCCATGCACGTTTTAACGTGGATGTGCGTGTGGACAGCCAGGTGGTATCCGTGGACACGGAGAAAAAGTGCGTGGTTGTAAGGCATGGGGAAGAAACCTATGAGGAAAGCTATGACAAACTTGTACTTTCGCCGGGAGCAGGACCTGTCCAGCCGGGCATTCCCGGGATAGGGGAGAATCATGTATTTACCCTGAGGAACATACCGAATACCTATGCAATATATGATTTTGTAAAGGAACATAAACCTGTATCTTGCGCTGTCATCGGAGCCGGATTCATTGGCCTTGAGATGGCTGAGAACCTGGCTGAACAGGGCATCAGGGTGTCGGTGGTGGAAGGGGCCGCCCATGTGATGCCCCCCATTGACATGGACATGGCCCATGCAGTACATAACTATATACGGGCACAAGGGATTGGCCTTTATCTGGGACATACCTGTACGGCCATGGATAAGGACGGGATTATCTTAGATAATGGTGTCAGGGTGCTGGCGGACATGGTGATCATGAGCATCGGCGTGCGCCCGGATACAGGATTCTTAAAGGACAGCGCCATTGAACTGGGAGCCAGGGGGGAAATCCTTGTAAACCAGTACATGGAGACCTCGGCCGAAGATGTATACGCCCTTGGGGACGCGGTGTCCGTAAAACATGTGGTCAGCGGACAGAAGGTACTGATTCCCCTGGCATCCCCGGCCAATAAGCAGGGACGCATCGTGGGCGACAACCTCTGCGGCAGAAAGACTGCTTATAAGGGAAGCCAGGGCACTTCGGTGATGAAGTTTTTTGATATGACCGTTGCGGTGACCGGGGAAAAGGAAGAATCCCTGATTACCCAGGGAAGGCCTTACCGTAAGGTAATCACCACATCCGCGTCCCAGGCAGGTTACTATCCCGGCGGGGACATGATGACCATCAAGACCATATTTGACCCGGTGACAGCCGTTATCCTAGGCGCACAGATTGTTGGCGGAAAGGGCGTGGACAAGCGGATTGACGACCTGGCCAATGCAGTCCGTTTTAAGCTGAGCGGATATGACTTACAGGAAATGGAACTGGCCTATGCGCCTCCGTTTTCCTCGGCTAAGGACCCGGTTAACATGGCAGGGTATGTAATCGGCAATGTGACGGAAGGCCTTATGAAGCCCTTTTACCTGGAAGACCTGGACGGCATTCCTGAGGATGCGGTACGGCTGGATGTGCGCACCGTGGAGGAATATGCCGGGGGGACCATCCCGGGCTTTATCAATATCCCTCTGGACAGCTTAAGGGAGCGCATGGATGAACTGGATCTGACCAGGGACATATATATCACCTGCCAGATTGGGCTCAGGGGTTATCTTGCCCAGAGAATCCTTGACCAGGCCGGTGCCAGGACCTGGAACTTAAGCGGCGGGTACCGGTTCTATGAGATGATGGCAAAGGATGAACAGTCCATGGCAGCGGCCATGACCATGTGTACGGAATGCGGTATGGAAGTAAATGCAAAATAAGGTGTGGATTCGCAGGGGATTTTGGATAAATTGAAGATTGACGCAGAATGTTGGTTGGAGTAGGCTTTTATAGAAAACATTCTGCGTTGATTTTTTTGTGATTGAAAGGGTATTAAGCGGCATATTCCAGGCGTGCCATGGCATATATCGGGCAAATCATTGGACATAAGGCACGGTGGGAAGAGGACGGTAAGAGGTACATGGAGAAGAGGATTCCTGTCATTGCTCTACAGAGGCATGGCAGAGGATGTGATGAGGAATGCCAGGACTTATCTGGTAATATCAGCCGTATCCTATCCGTTCCTGTCTGTCTATTATTCCTGCGCGGCCCTTGCATCCCTGATATCGCGGATGGCCGCCTGCTTTATCCTGCGGCTGCGGCTGGGAGGCATCCTGGTGCTGATCCATAACGGATGCGCCATCCTTATCTGGCCGGCCTTCTTCTGCCTGGCCGATGTGCTGAGGGCTGCCAATGATGTAAAATTCCCCATGTGCGTGTCCAGTGGAGCCATGGTTGTGTTCCGCATCGGCTTCAGTTTCCTGCTGGCAGCCGGACTGGGCATGGGCGCGGTGGGCGTGTGGTGCCGGAGAACTTCCAAAGTCAAAGCTCCATACAGCTTTCCATTATGCCCTGAACAACCGCCAGGAATTCTTCAATTATCTGGAAGACGGGCACTGTTCGATCAGCAACTCACTTGCTGAAAACTGTATCCGTCCATTCGTGATCGGCCGGAAAAACTGGCTGTTTGCCGGAAGTCCGAAGGGTGCTGCCGCAAGTGCAGGGATCTACACTCTGGTCGAGACAGCGAAAGCCAATGGACTGGATGCAATGAAATATATCAAATATATCCTGTCAGATATGCCAGGGAGTACATTTCCTGAAAATCCGGAATATCCGGATGACTATCTGCCATGGGAGCCCATGGTGCAGGAACGTTGCCGATGACCACTGCCCTTTTAGTATAAGAGGCTGGTGGTTATTTTTCTATCCACTATCTTATTTGACGCTTACG
>ERZ1036446.122-NODE-122-length-48488-cov-101.517209_pt1 | contig 48488 bp, 51 predicted proteins | sample MGYA00514226_ERZ1036446 | MGnify/ENA primary metagenome ERZ1036446 (study PRJEB33795, sample SAMN09464922) | human gut metagenome | host: Homo sapiens | place: USA: Stanford, California | collected 2016-07 | study: EMG produced TPA metagenomics assembly of the...
CAGAAACCCGGTGATCCACACCTGCAAACACACTTTCCACCGCACGCCTGATTGCTTTCTTACGTGCGCCCTTGTCTTTCAATGACTGCTTCATTGTCTACATTTTAATTGTAATCATCAATAGAAAAATTTCTCTCCCGACTTCCTGAATATCAGATAGCCGATATAGGGTATTCCCAATATAACGATAATCTCCATCATGACATTTCTTCCTCCATGTTACACCCTTGTATAAGGCTCATTGCGTGCTCGTGCTGACCGTAGCGGATATCCTCCTCGTAGCTGACATACATATATTCCTTCACACCGTCGGGATATACTGCATAGGCAAACGCACCGTTCCTGTCGTATTTGCAAGCTATGACACATGTGCCGTTGAAGGTCTCGTAAATGGTTTCCGACGCTTTTACCCGTAATTCTGACAGACTTTTCTTTTCCATCATATTTATGTTTTAATAGTTAGTAGTATCTTCTCCTGCTTCCATAGGTCCATACCCAGTCGTTCTTCCCCCATACCACGTTAGAGGATTCGCGTGCAAGTCTTTGGTCGTATGCGGCGTACTTCTTCTTATGCTCCGACTCGCGTCTCGCATTGTATTCGGCATTTGCTGCCTCTTCCTTTGCGAGGTTCCATGCCCACTTCAATGCCTGACCGAAAGTTATACCGAAACAGCAGTGGAAATGTCTCCATGCGTTTTTCATGATTGCCGATTTATCGTAAGAAGTTGTTGCTTTCATTGTTACTTTGTTTTGATTATGATGCAAATGTAAAGTTATCACTTTGATTTGCAAATACAAAATCAAAGTTTAGGCTTTGTCTTAACACTATTTAATCAAAGCGATAACTTCATTTGACACAAAGTGACTTATATTTGCATCATAATTAATAATTAAAGCCATGAGTTTAAATATTAAAAAGGTAATAAAAGAAAGAGGTCTTGAGGTTAGAGAGGTGGCAAGACGAATGAATATTACTCCCACGGGATTGAGTCAACATATTAACGGGAATCCTTCTGTGGAAGTTCTGGAAAGGATTGCTGATGCAATAGGATGTAGTGCTGGTGATTTCTTTTCAGACAAAGAAAATCCTAACACCATCACCTGTCCAGTCTGTCAGAGCAAATTTGAACTGAAAGAAAAATAACCTTCAATTCCGCACTATGCTTAGAGCCTACAAATATAGAATCTATCCGACCGATGAGCAGAAGGTTCTGCTTGCCAGGACCTTCGGCTGCTGCCGCTTTGTCTATAACTGGGCACTCAACCTGAAAATCGAAGGCTATAGGCAGGAAAAGAAATCCGTACCATACAAGGAAGTGCAGGAACGTATGGTGAATGAATTGAAGAAGGACAACCATTGGCTCTCAGAGGTCAATTCACAAGCACTTCTGAGTTCTATCCGCAATCTTGATACTGCCTATAAGAACTTCTTCCGTGACACTCATGCAGCAGGCTTCCCACGATTCAAAAGCCGGAAGGACAAGCAGAGCTTTCAGTGTCCGCAGCATTGTCATGTTGATTTTCAAAGAGGAAGCATTACGATACCTAAGGCCAAAGATATTCCGGCTGTACTTCATCGCAGGTTCAAGGGGACGGTAAAAACCGTCACCGTCAGTATGACACCTTCGGGGAAGTACTTTGCGTCCGTTCTAGTCGATTCGAACCTGGAGGAACTCCCGGCTACGGAGGTTCGAAGAGACACAACATTGGGAATAGACCTGGGCATCAAGTCACTTGCCGTCTGTTCGGACGGGCGCACGTTTGACAACCCCAAGAACCTGCAGCGTAGCCTGGACCGTCTTTCCGTGCTTCAAAAGCAGTTGAGCCATAAGCAGAAAGGTTCGGCAAACCGCAATAAGGCTCGTATTCGTGTTGCCCGTTTGCAGGAACACATTGCCAACTGCCGCAAGGACAACCTCCACAAGATTACCCATGCACTCACGCACGACAGCCAAGTGCGTACCATCTGCATGGAGGATTTGAATGTGAAAGGGATGTCGCACAATCACCACCTGGCACAGGCTGTCGGGGATGCTTCCTTCGGAACATTCCTCACCCTGCTGGAGTACAAGTGCCGGTGGTATGGCGCGCATCTTATCAAGATAGACCGCTTTGCACCCAGTTCCAAGACGTGTGGTGGATGCGGTCATGTGTACAAAGGATTGAAACTTAGCGAGCGCAGCTGGACTTGTTTGGAATGTGGTGCACGCCATGACCGTGACTTCAACGCTGCATGCAACATCAAAGAATTCGGCTTGAAAGCCCTACCCACGGAGCGTGGGAAAGTCAAGCCTGTGGACTGCCCAACGGTGGATGACCGACCCCGTGTCCTAAAAAGCCGTGGCAGGAAGAAGCAGGAAAAGAGAGGAGGCAACTGCCACCGAAGCTCATGCCTTCAGGCGTAAGTAGCTCACTTATAGCTCAAAGATGAAATCATTGATTCGATTTAACCAGCCTCTCTTGAACTTGTTGTTAGCCGGGCGCTTACGACAAATTTCCTCGATGAAGTCAAACCGTGAAATCTTAATCATATCGAATAATTCGCGAGGATTACGTGAGTTAACAGCTTCAAGGGTTTTAGGACCAACAATGCCGTCCACCTTAACGTTAAGAAGCTGTTGCGGTATCTTTATGCCGTAGTTTCCCGAAGCCCAAACCCAATCTACCAGAATATTAGCAACAGACTGACTTTCTATCTGGTCAGCCTTCCACCTATCCCAATACATTGTCTTTAATATCTCGGTCCATTCCCGGTCCGACAAATTTTCCAATCTCTCAACAGTTGGTACCGGATAACCTTTCTTCCGGCAATACTGCATATAGGTTGCAAGCGTTACACCTCGATTAGTCGCACCTCCCAAATCATCGGGATCATTTACGAAACCTCCCTCCCACTTTAGGATTAGAGGTGCCAGTTTTTCAACATTTGCCATTACTTTCCTTTTTATTATAATTCATCAATTTTCCCCAATTGTCTTAGCTTCAGACCGTCAAAATACATATTCACAGACTGGCTCATAAGTGACACAGTGAAACTTTCTGCCGGGAGATACACTTGTTCTGTCATCAGATTAGCGATGGCCTGATTGTCTTCAAGAGTGGCAATGAAACTAAGCTGCTTATTCACATACAGAAATTTCCCAAGGAAAGCACGCTGACCATTGAAATCGTTGTCTATCATCCGACGAATCTTATTGAGCGTTCCTTCCCGGTTAGTCAGGTGATTTTCCATCCGTATCTTGAGAATGTAATACTTTACGAGTGCGCAACTCCTGTCAAGCGTTTCCTTGGTAACAGCTTTAGCTTCTTCTTTGCCGATAGTCCGGTTATTCAGGTCACTGAAATATCTTGCTGTCTGGTCGGTAGACTGTTTAATACCTCTCAATAGCTTTTGGTTACTGATAATCTGAACTACAAATACTATCAGTAATAAGGCTGTGAATGTAACAGCAAAACCAAACATGACCTTTAAGGCCCCTAAGTCTCCAGCTGCCTCGGCAATCTCAATGGCTGATTTAGAAAGTTTGTCCACTGCTTCAATGTTTCCTTGTTGTAGTATCATAGTTTCTATTATTTTGGTTTTCTGTATTCATGACTTTTGATTTAGTAGAATTTATCTTATCTTTGCAATAAGATAATGTGAGGACATTATCCCGCTCACAATCCCGCCCCACTCGTGAGAGCCAGGCGGGATTAATTTATTACTGAACTAAATGAGCGGCAATCATACCAAGAAATTCCTCACGAGATATTTTAACCGGAACATCGGCAAACCCGAACACTTCGATTTCTCCGTCATAACCGATCACTTCGCAGATTTCCGCATATTCACTTCGTGAGAACATACCATTCTTGACTTCCACCTTTTCTTCCGCTTTTTTCTTGATGGTTACCTCACAATTTTCTTTCAGTTCTTTTATTTCCGCCTCAAAATCTTCTTTGGTGGCGCGGGTTTCATCAGCCTTTTTCAGTTCTTCATCGGATGGCATTTCAGGCTTTTCAACGGGCTTACCGTCTTCTCCTTTTTGGCCTTTCTTCCACTCCTTAGCTGCTTTCACCCGGGCATCAACGGATTCCATCTCGGCTATTGCATGAGCTCGGTCATCAAATCCTTCCTTTTTCAACCCTTTCTCTATTTCTTTCTTGATTTCTTCGAATTCCTGCACCCTTTTGTCATAGGCAATGCGGGCCAGCATCACACTTGCAACTTCGGACTTTGGCAATTTACGTCCTTCAAACACCAAGGGAATATTCGCTACAATTCTGTTTTTCAAATAAATGTCGTTGTAAGTCATAATCATTTGTTCTTTTTAGGGTTATACTTCTTCTTTAATTTCATTAATGCAGCTTGTCACTGCTGTGGCAATGCCGGCCATTTCCGTAAATGGAATGTTGTTCATGTTCAACTTTAGTTCCTGCCCATCTGTATAGGCATTTACAGAACCCATTTCTCCATCATCCTTTTTGGTTGCACTCAAGTTAAGTGCTGTAATTTCCTTGCTTGACGGCTCCTGACGGAAGTCACCTGTCATTTCGTAATTAGCATCCGTGTACTTTACATCACCGGTAATGCCTCTGTTTGTAATTTCTACCATAACTTTACTTTTTTATTTGGTTAAACAATTTATTTAGTTTATCTCTTTACTTTTTAATCAAGCTGCATAAAACACTATCAATCGGGAAAATCATACTGAACATTTGTGTCCATTAATAAATCACCATCCAGTTGACTTCCTGAAAATTCCCATGTAATCTCAGTAGTATGTTGCACGGAATCATAGACAGCCTTTCCCGATGTAGATACCATAGGTCTTATCCAGCCAAGATTTTGCACATAATAATCAGGAACCATAAGTCCCGCGGTTAATTTATCCCCGGTATTTACTACAAAATTTCCTTGTTTAAGAACTCCACCCGATGATGAACCGGCAAGTTCCATCATCTCACGCCATGTCGTTGTTCCCGGGTTCCATAACGAGTCTCCATTCAGCGAAATTCCTATATTAAACGCTGCATCATCAGGGATATATGAACTTTGAGTTGTACCACTATCCCAAACTGCATATCTCCAGAATACCCTTGTCCGTGGACGACTGATTGTAATATCTCCTTTATATGGTTTAGCACCAAAAACCTCTGGATATATCATAAATGTATACCCTTGCGAAGCGGTAACCTCTGTAAATCCATAATCGAAATTGCCAGGATGAGTAGTTGGTATAATTATCGCAATGGCTATCACTTTATAATTCTGTATATTTATACTTCTGAAAAGATCATAAGAAACAAGATCATTATAAAACCCGACATTAAAGAATGTTGGATACTGATTACTTTTATAGACAAGATATCTTGATGTATATCCTGACCTTTCACAGATATAAAGAACTCCGGAATACCATATCGGATTAGCCGTTCCAGTATGCTTAGAAACAAGTTTCTGCATTAAATTTCTTTGGGAGTTGTCTACACTGAGATCAATTTCTATTTTTACATTTGTATTATCATAATCAAAGCTGGTTGGAACTGAAGCAAAATCCACTTTGCAAGGTCCTTCTGTATGATCATATCCTATCCAGTCTGTTATCCTTGAAAAATCCACATTTTCTATCGGAGAATTATATCCATAGACATAACTACTTTCAGCAGGATGGGAATTACCTACCTTATAAGTATTTATATCCAAACTGTTCTTGTATATAGTATCATTAAATGTGGTTTCAGTTGGGAGTGTTCCCTTTACTGGTTTAATATATGAATACCTATTCGTTTTCCCATGAGAGTTTAGGCATATAAAAGTTATATCCCACCATCCATTATATTTGCCAACCCCAAGCAGTTTATAAACTTCCTGTGGATTAATAGGAGCATTAAGAATATCTCCTTGAATAGCATAAAATGTAGGAAAATTAAGAGTCTGTGAAGAACTTCTTGTGCTCATCATGCTCATATCACTACTCACTTGAATGCCTCCCGTAGCGTAGATGCACAATTGCACATCATCCCCTAGCTGAATGTTTTCGTAGCGGATATCCTGACGGATCACACGGACATCAAGCCAATATACATCTTTGATAGCCTCCTGAATTTCCTCATCTGTAGCTGTTGCAAGAAAGCCACCTTGAGAATGAAGCTTCTCTGTGTCTATATTGCCGATATATAGATTACCATATACGGCAATGACCATTTTCTTCATCGTATCGCTCATGCTGAAATCCTCCTTTCTAATTCTTTAATTCTCTTATCTTTCTCTTTATTTTCTCTTTCTAACCGCTCCACGCGTTCCTCCAATGTTTCCACATGGCGAGCTAAAGAAATAGTAGCTACTAATGCCGTATGACCGTAAAACATTGTCATATACCCATCTTTTTTGATTTTCACAGATGGAGGTAACACCTTTTGCCAATATTGTGCGGAAGAGCCGACCATCTCTCCAGGAGTGCCATCTTTCCAGGTATATTCAAACGCAGGAGCATGGGCCATGTCCTTTACGGAGAGGAAGATATCACGGCCTTTATTTTTCAACCGCATATCGGAAGTATCATTAAGGCCTTTGGATGACATATAACCATCAGAGTACATGCCGACATTATTGTGAACCGTACCGTTAAGGAGAATTGTTCCCGAACCCGCTTGTGAATGAATTTGAATTGCACCTCCCGCATAGATGTTCATCATGATATCACTAACTCCCATATTACTGCCTTTTGTACCAAAGAAAGAAATGCCTGAATAAAATCCATTTCCGTCTACATCTTTTAGTATCTTTTGATCAGTGGCATTGGCACCAAGATTAATGAAGGTAGCTACTGAAGTATTTATCGTACCGGAGAAAGTAGAAGCTCCTCCGACTCTCAACTGTTTGGCAATACCTAATCCTCCAGTGATCTTCACGGCCGCGGCAGTCGTACTGGTCGCATCAGTTGCATTCGTAAAGGAAACAACACCAGCTGCGGAGAGAGTAGAACTAAATGTACCGGTAGTTGCACCGATACCACCGTTGTGAGTGGTCTTTCCTGTAAAGGTAGAAGTACTGGTTACAGCCAGTGTAGAGCTTAATGTAACCGCACCACCCACTCGCAATTGCTTGGCAACACCTAGACCACCAGTAACCTTTACTGCTGCTGCGGTAGTGCTCGTTGCATCGGTAGTAGAACTAAATGTTGCAGTAGAAGCTACAGTTAATGTACTACTGAACGTAACCGCACCGGATACTTCAAATGCCTTACTATGTAATAATTTACCCGTAGTACTATCCCATACTGTTCTCCAATCATAGTTGTTATCACCCGAATCAATACGAGCTTTATAGAATCCGTAAAATCCGATGGAGTTTTTCAATCCTCCAAATACTATTGCATCCCCAGCAAAAGACTTCACTCGGTATAATGCGTGTGCACTAGCTTCTGAGGTATTCTGATTGCCTGCTATAAGATTAGTTCGGGTAGCCATTGAAATCCATTGTCCGCCAGAATAAGGTACTGAGAGTAGACCAGCACTTGCAAAAGTTACATTTCCACCAATAGTTACATTTCCGCCCACTCGAAGCTGTTTCACAATGCCTACACCACCATCGAACACTGCTCCCGCAGCCGTTGTGCTAGTAGCGTCCGTAGCGTTGTTAGCATTCAGTACCCCTGCGATGTTCACCGTAGAAGACAAGGTAGCTACTCCACTTACATTCAAAAGTACAGAGTACATGTTTGACCATCTGCGAGTATCTTGTCCTAAAGCGGTAGCATTCGTTGCACCCGCTTTTAGAATCCCATTTTGAATAATCAGGTCAGCCGTCGCTTCACCAACCGCTTGACCATTCACTATAAATGCAATTGTTCCACTGGTCGGAGCAGTGATGTAATTAAAGCTACCTCTTGAAAATTTAATATGCCCAACTGCTTCTGTATTTTTGATGGTCAAGGTATCTGTGTATAGGGCAGCACTTATTGTTGCATTATTAGCCACCCAAAGGTTAGAGCCTATAGCAACTTTCGGCACACCATTTTCACACCAAACCGCTTGGTGTCCGCTAGCCATTGTTCCACCTGTTGTATTATTGGTATGCTTGTAAGCGAAACCATAGAGACTACCGAAGGTCGAACCATCATCGGCAATCTGATATGCCGAACCCATAGACCAAATGTGACCAATCTTCGCAGAGTCATATACACCATATACGCCTGACCGTCTGGTAGCAGTTGAGTGGGGAACTATCTTGCCATCTGACTGAATATCCAGCCTATCATTATGATTAGTAGCACCTAAAATTACGGCTGTACCTTGTACCCGCAAATTAGCAGTCGTAGAAAGACCGGAAGTAGTATATAGTTGAGCTATAGCAGTGTGACCAGTAGGAATAGCACCACCAGTATAAGTAGTGTAAAGCGTCCATTTGCCGATTGATCTATCTGCGGGCTTATATGATACGTAAACTCTATTACCCGCAGAAGTTGAATTGTAATATACTTCTAAATACACCTTTGCTGTAGTAGGATATACCGTAGTTGTATCCTTAACAATTCTAATGGAAGTGAATACTCCGCTAGCACCTCCTATTTGTGTGATTACAGGAGAAGTAGTACCATGTGCAGTTGATACGGTAAATATTAAACCTTTATTTTCATTATTTGTGTAACCATTAGTTATTGCAAATGTGCCTGACCAACTATAATTTGCACTACTATAATCAAAGTAAGCTATTCTAAGCCATCTTGCAGCCGTTCCGGTCGGGATATAAGAAGCATCGTATTCTAACGGGATATTAGACACGCCTATACCACCTACCATCTGAGCATTCAGATTAGTAACCATCGTAGTAGAAGATACAGTCAATGGTGCTGTTCCGGTAGCAACAGTAGAGATGAATCGAGTACCCGTGACAGTACTAGAGAAGTTTCCAGTATTGGCATATAATCCTAACCATCTAGCTGCCGATGTTCCGAGATTCAGTTTATTTGTAGCCAGGTCAAATGGTTTGAATGCTGACGTATTTAGAACTACTGATTTTGTATCATCGTTATTATATTTTAAAGATAGATTATTATTTTCACCAGTAGTAGTTATTGAAAGATTAGCAGTGGCAACAATACTAGGTCCTACACCAGTCATGCTTCCACTCACGTTTGCCGTACCGTTGAAGCTCTGTCCCCAGAGAGTGCGGGCAGTCTGCAACTTAGTAGCCGATGCAACGTTGCTCGAAGTTAGAGCTACAGTTCCGGTAGCAGCAGGAAGAGTGAGAGTATAACCACCTGTCGTAGCAGTTAGAGTGAAATCGGTATAACCTGATGAAGAACTATACAACCTTATACGTCCTCTCTTGTTACCAGCAGTTCCGGTTGCAGCGGAGTTTCCTATATGTATCATTGCCTCTCCCTGCGCAGAATCCGTTCCTTCTAATGAGTAATATTCCAGTCCGTTGTTACTTCTCAACGACTTATTACCAGACGCATGAGTTTGAAAAAATGGCATCGCATACCAAGTACCACTTGTGGGATTAGTTAATGTAGTATAGATTTGAGTTGCAGAATCGGCATTACCTTTAAATATACCATATACATTCTGGTAAGCAGTCCATGCCTGATTCATAAATTTAAAACCCGAAGTCGTTAATATCAAGCTCGCACCGATTCTGTTTGCCCAATGGAAGCCGATAGCAGGAGCATACCCATCATCGGTTTGTGCGTTACCGACCATACCATTCTCTCTTACTTGTATGCCACCATTCGAATACCTACTACTTGCGGTCTCCTGATAAGTACCATATACTAACGCTTGTCCGGAAACATTAGCAGAACCATTGAAAGACTTCCCAAAGATTGTTCTTGAAGTTTGCAAGGTAGTAGCCGTATCAGCATTATTAAGAATAGAAAGATAAGTTGGCGTTTTATACGTACTTGTCGGCAATGTTTGAGCAGTAGTAAACGATGTAGTATATAATGTGACATCACCTGTTTCACTACTTGTCCTTGTCGTTTCAGACAATACGTATGTATTAAACGCTCCCCATTGAGCATTGACATCACCCCATAGGGTTATAACATTATCTTTAGCTGAAACATCGTAGTACAATCGAAGTCTGCTAGTTGGAATATTACCGTTTATTATTCTAAAATCAATAACAGTAGAGGTTGCACTACTCCATCTAGTTCTTATAACAACAGTTCCCCACAAACTATTGAATGCAGAATGTATATAAAGAGTTATGTCTCTATCGTTTGATGTATCACCCCAATTGAAGGAAGCTATCTTTCCCCAATAGCTAGACAAAGACGCAGTAGCGGTAGTTATATATCCACTCTTTCTTGCACGCTTTCCAGAAGCTCCGGCTAATCCCCATGAGCAGACAGTAACCGTACCAGCATTTAGGTAAGCCGGAACAGTGCTATCACCTACTGTTGATGAGAGTGCAGTCGGAGTACCTGCATTCAGATAAATGGGTTTATTCGCTGCGCCAATGGTAGCTGTACCTATCTTAGTAACGTATGAAGTATAATTACCAGATGTGACAATGGCTTGCACGCTAGACCAAGCACCAGTATTAGTTCTCCAACGTACCCCTAATAAGTTATTCGTTGAGCTTAATATTTGTGTTAACCAGTGGTTATACGTCCCAGGGTCAGGATTGTTTACGTTAGATATTTGTAACACTGAACCATAGGTCATCCACCTTCCTTCCGTAGTAGTGTCAGCGTAACCCCTTACTCCATTTCCAGTAGCATCAGCCAATGTAGTCCAGTTTGTATCACCCAAGCTGACCAGTCTGTTAGCTGTAGTGGCGGTAGCCGCATTGCCAGTTATGGAGATACCCCACGAACCGGAAGCACCACCACCCGTTTTCGTCGGAGCATAGTCATTATAATTACCAGCATGAAGGATTGCATTACCTTTATAGGTCAAAGAGGTCTCAGATACCGTTAAGTTCGTAGAAACTACCCACGGTGTAGAAGTCCAACCAATGTATGCTCTGGGAGAAGCGTTAGAATCTGTATATAAACCTATTCCAAACTGGATAGCTGCATAATTGGCAGTGTACCAATGTGAACCTGTAGCGTTGCCACCAGAAGCATTGTTTACACGATGGATAGAAGTATTAGCCATCCTTTGCGACACCGTCCATGTTTTCTGTCCTGTAATCGTTTGAGCACTTGCAAGGTCAACAAAAGTAGTACCCTTCGTTACGGTAATAGCCGTACCGGACTTGGCAACCGAAGTCACTGCATTGCCTGAACCGGTAGTGGTTACCGTCAATGCAGAACCACCTTCCAAGGATTTCACTCGGGTATTCAAGTCATTACCCAACTTGGCAGATAACACATACCCGGCTTTATCAGCAGAGTAGTCGTCCCAGGCATCAAGACGATCATAGTCACTACCGCTACCTCCTTCACCTGTACCAGGATTAAGCCCCATAGATGACAAGAACCCCGTAGCGTACAGGCCCGCTGTTTTACCAGAAGTTGCATGAGACAATTCCAAGCCATCAGCTGTTGATCTTAACCAATAATCACCGATACGAATACCTCCCATAAAAGTAGCGGAACCGGTCACATACAAGGAAGAAGACAAAGTAGCGGCACCACCAACTCTTAGTTGCTTAGCCACGGCTAACCCTCCTGCTGTTTTAATGGCAGCAGCTGTGGTGGTAGTCGCGTCTGTAGTATTTGTTACGTTTAGAATACCCCCAATGTTTGTACCATTTCCCATAGTTACAACACCGGTACTGTTATTTATATACAGGGGTCTTAAACTATTGTAAGTTCCATACTGGTCGTCTTTGGCAGTCAACATAAAATAGGAGGAATTACCATCGTTATATATGAAAAAGCCATAGCTACCATAAATGGCACGGAAAGCCTTAGCTGAGGTTGATTGTATTTCGCCAGAAGCAAGTATTCTTGAAGTCGTTGCCAGACCTGCTACGTTAAGTAATTGGGTATATACGTTTGACCAGCGATTAGAACTTGTTCCATTTGCCAAAGCATTATTTGTTCCGGGATATATACTTCCGGCTGTATTCATAAGAAGACCAGCGTTATCATTACCGCCTCTGGTAATATATAGAATATCCCCTTTTCGGTATAAACGAGCAGTAGTTCCCGTACCATCATAGATAGAGATACCCGTTGTTGCGCTATCACCCTTAACATTAATACCCGCTGTCATTGTGGTATAAGTGTACCCAAAGTGTCCTGCACCGGTTACTGCAAGTCTGCCTGTTACCGATGTATCTCCGAAGAACTCATCCATCCTAGCGGGTGTATCAATATTGGTGTATCCGGTCTCCGAAGTAATCAAAGAGATGGTAGAAGTTCCTCCCCAAATAGTCTGATTACTATGTCCTGTATAAATTGTTTTTAGATATACTTTGGGATAATACCATGTAGTAGCCGTAGTTCCTAATAGAATAACACATTTACTACCGTTATATGCTAAACGTACACCTTTACTGTAAGCACCTTTTGTATGGTATCCAATATTTACCCATTTCGCACTACTTGCAGTTCCACCACCATTATAATTACATGCACCAATTGTAATGACAGAAGCATTCGCAGTCGTATTATATTCATATATCCATATTTCATAAATATTCATACTGGAAGTCCATCCATTCGGTAGTGTAATACAGATAGTTCCTGTTGCCTGATTACCTGAATTATCAAAATAACCTGAGAAGTTGTTGATACGACCACTTCTTGCAACTAGGCTTTCAACTCCGAGCAATGTTCCGGTTATATTGGCTGTTCCATTAAAGGACTGACCCCACAAAGTTCTGGCTGTTTGTAGAGAAGTAGCTGTAGAAGCATTTCCGGTTAAATTACCAGTAACGTTACCGGTAACATTACCTACTAAAGCACCTCTAAAAGTTGGAGCAACGATAGATGCAGAAGCAGGGGTTAATGTCTTGCTGGTATATCCTTCTGGAATGCTACCTGCGGTCAATGCTGTAGATAAAGTCCATGTAGTATTAGCTCTACCTACCAAAAAGACATTGAATGTTGCATCTGTCATTGCGGCTCTTGACCTCACTTCTAAATAGCCATAATGACCGGAATAAGTCGTATGGTAAACCAGGCGGAATTGGTCTATGGATGCAGTTGAATAATTAGAACCTCCTAATTGAATAAGACTTGGATTTTTACCATAATTGGTAGATACCTGCAACAAGAAAGTAGAATGTTGTCCAGATACCGTTACAGATATAAAGAATAACGAATTTGTTGGATTTATACCTACCCCTGTAGAAGCTAATCTATACCATCCTTGTGCTGTTGTAGTACCTGTATATGTCACATTTCTACCATATGCAGCATTTATCTCATTAAGGCTAAATGAAACGTTTGCACTACCATTAACGCTTTTAACAGCACCACCAATAGTGAGGTTGCGAGCCGTTCCCCAATTAGCCGTGGTTATATTCGCTGTTCCATTAAACGAAGTGCCGTTTATGGTACGTGCCGTTTGTAACTTGGTTGCACTTGCTACATTGTCAGTGATATAAGCTAACTTATCCCATGCTGACCAAGTTGTACCATTATTGAATCTTGCTCTAAAATCACCAGCAGAATCAAACATCAGATGTCCGGTATATCCACTAGCGATTCTCCATACCATCAAACCATAAGCACCTACACCAGAAGGTACATTGGTTGTGGTATTACCTCCGCCTGCATAGTACAACTTGCCGGAATAGTTCGTGTAAGTATAACTGTTTAAGTCTTGATTAGTTAACTCTGTTGTTGTTAATCTTGGTGCAGTTCCAGTAATAGATACGCCTAATGTTGTAGAACATTGAGTGATTGTACCTGCGTTCATGTAAACCGGAAGGGAAGCAGAGCCTACAGTTGCACTCATAGCTGTAAGCAATCCACCAGTCATATATATACCTCTACTAGCTGAACCGATTGTAGAGGTAGAAGCAGTGAATACACCCTCATTTAGATAGATGGGATGAGTACCTGTACCAATAGAGGCATTAGAAGCCGTCGGAGTACCCGCATTCAAATAGAAGAACTTCGTATTAGAACCTACCGTAGCCGTACCCAACTTTGTCGCTGTGGCTGCGTTTCCCGTGATGCTTACACCCAGCATTGTTGAACATGCTGTAATAGAACCAGCATTCATATATACAGGAAGACTAGCAGAACCAACGGTCGTGGTAAATGCTGTAGGAACACCCGCGTTAAGATAGAATGGTTTAACAGTAGAACCAACGGTCGTTGTTCCCAACTTAGTGATAAGAGAAGTGTAGTTCCCTGTATGAAGAAGCTGTACAAAACTACCCCATACCATTTTAGAACCATCTCCGTAACCAGTACGTAAGTATAATTGATTTAATGCCGATGCACCCGTTGCATGAAACAGGTCAACAACCGCTTGTGATGAGGACAAGGTAGAAGACGTACTTCTTTGCCAACGAATTGTATGACCGTAATTGCTCGGATAACCTGTATCAGTAGTAGAGCTTACCTGATTATAATATAATCCTGAACCTTGCATTAAGGTATTAGCTACCGCATTATCCTGATTAGCGTAAAGCCTTTTTGAATAACCGGTAACATCTATACTCCAAGTCCCTGTAGCTCCTCCTCCATTCTTTGTTGGAGCATAATTGTTATAGTTGGCAGAATGAAGAATAGCATTCCCTTTATAGGTCAAAGAAGTCTCAGATACCGTTAAGCTATTTGCAACATTCCACGGCTCAGAAGTCCAACCGATAAATCCTCTCGGAGAAGCATTGTTTGTGGTGAAGCAACCAATACCAAATTGAGTGGCTGCATAGTTAGCTGTTTTCCAATATAATCCTGTAGCATTGGTGGTCGTTGAGTTATTAACATAATGAAGATTACTTCGTCCCATTAGTATGGATGAAGAGAACGTTTTTGACCCTCCAATAGTTTGGGGATTTGTAGTATCAACAAAAGTAGTACCCTTCGTTACGGTAATAGCCGTACCGGACTTGGCAACCGAAGTCACTGCATTGCCTGAACCGGTAGTGGTTACCGTCAATGCAGAACCACCTTCCAAGGATTTCACTCGGGTATTCAAGTCATTACCTAATCCGGCGGATAAAACCCATCCAGCCTTGGACGCGTCATAATCGGCCCATGTATCTAAGCGGTCGTAATCTGAACCTCCGCCACTGCCTGTCCCTAAATTCAATCCCATGGATGACAGGAACTGTTCCGTATATAAACCGTATTTAGCTTTTATCGCATATACCGGAGCCGATGCAGTTCCGATGTTTACCTTTTCGAACAGGTCGTCAAACGTGGCTTTAGTTAGAAAGGTGGTACCTTTGACTAAGGTAATGATGTGGCCGGAGACAGTAGCACTTGTAACGGCATTTCCGCTGCCACTATAGGCTACATCATTAACTCCGTCCGTAATACCGAAACCGGCTAATGTTGTAGGATTACTACCAGCTGTTACACGGCCATATGCATCAGTAGTGGTCTTAAAGTACGTTCCAGCCGTGCCTACCGCTTTGAGATTCAGAACACCGGATGAGATTGCCAGCGTTGTCCCTACCTTCACACCTCCAAGAACGCTAGCGGATGCTGTAGGAAGCGTATAGGTGTAGGTCGCTGATAGTTTTCCATCAGAATCTATACTCAGACGGTCGCCTACAATTATACCCCCTAATGCCTTGGTTGTAGCGGCTGAAAGATTTATTGTGCGATTAGCGGCCAAGGTGCCACCTCCATTAAGACCGGTACCGGCTGAAATAGTTATAGTCTTATCCGCCTTAGTTCCAATAGCGGTTAATAAATCTTCTATCTGATTGACATTGCCCTGTAATACATCCGCTATTTCCTTTAATGTATCAAATGCCTCGGGAGCACCATTAACCAAAGCATTAATTCTGGCATCAAGATCCGCTATCGTAGCATAATCTTTAGAAGTAACCCATAATTGGGTAGCATAACCGGCTTTGGAGTGGTCTCCCCAACCGAAAGCGGTATTCCAATTTGCCTTATCTGCTGATGTTGCAACCAGGTACCCTTTATTATTTACCCAAGACTCCGTAGCATATCCAGCCAGACTTTGATGTTCGGTGAGGAATGTAGCTTTAGAGAAGGTTACTGTATTTCCATTCTGGGTAAACCCGGATAGTCCGTTGCCAGTTCCACTTGTGGTTAATGTTATAGCTTTTGATTCAAGAGAACTTACCCTTGTGTTCAAATCCCATCCTAACCCGGCTGATAATACATATCCGGACTTATCGGTGGAGTAATCATCCCAGGCATCAAGACGGTTATAGTCACTACCTTCCCCGGAACCGGCATTCGGATTAAGCCCTTTGGAAGACAGGTACTGTTCGGTCCACAGACCGACTTTTGCTTTGATGCTGTCAATTACAGTGGAAGTATTGTTAATGGCAATTTCGTTTCCGTCCGCATCCATAGCACCAAACAGACGGGCAAGGAAAGTCTTGGTTACGTAACGGGTATCAAGAATAGTAGAAAAGTTACCTTCGTCTACAATTCTCATCCATCCCGTAGCAACGCCATTATTATCTATCCTGCGCTTATATAGGTTGTTATTGCTCCCAAATCCTATCTGTCCGGTATATCCGGCTGCTATTCTCCAAACCATTAACCCGTATGCATCTGACGGAGAATTTACGGTAGTATTATCTCCGCCGGCATAATACATCTTGCCACTGTGGTTAGCATATGTATAATCGTTTAAATCCTCATTAGTAAGAGGCGCCTGATATAGACGTCTGGAACTTCCGGTAATGGATATTCCCCAAGTTCCCGTAGCGTTACTTCCATCTTTGTTTGCCTTGTCATCCAAAGCGGTCTGAAGACCGGAAATCTTCGAGATAGCAAGTGTAGGAATATCACCGGAAACCAGTGAATCCCCGGATACCACGCGACCGTAAGTATCTACTGTAACCTTTGTGTACGTCCCGGCCGTGGCTATGCCAGATTTCAGATTAAGTACACCATTGGCTATGGACAAAGTTGTTCCAACCTTAACCCCGCCTAATACAGAACCGGATGCTGTAGGAAGAACATATTTATTGGCTCCGGCTTCTATTCCGTTAAGCTTATTCAGAAGAGTATCTGTAAAGTCGTTTGCTGAGAGTCCCTTGCCTTCAACCTTATCAACCTTTTCAGCCAGGAGGGTAGTCACTGATGAAGTTGTGGCATAATCGGCCAACTTTGTATTAACCCATGCCTGGGTAGCATATCCGGATAAGGAAGGGATATCGGATTTCTTTGCGTAATTGTTCGTAGTAAGATAATCACTCAACTGAGTTTCATTCAATCCGATATCGCTGAGATTAAGGCTTTCCCAATGTGTTGCCCCCTTGCGCTGGACCATGATACGGTCAACAGTCGGAATATCATCCGCCCAGGAGCCGACATTATTCAGCTCTCCCAAGGAAGAAGCACCTCCCGCACTACCACCCGCACCGGTATTCACACCTTTGGCAGACATGTAAGAATCAGAGTATATACCTACAGCTTCAGAATCATAATCAGCCGGATGAAGACCTTTATTGGCTGTATCACGTACAAACCAACGCTGCATGGCCTTGTCAAACTCTGTAACAAAATCCGCCTTATTGACTTTATTATCAAGCGCAGCCTGAAGGCCTGTGATCTTTGAAATACTGAGTGCCGGAATATCACTGGCGGATAAGGAAGAGCCGGCAGTCACACGGCCGTAAACGTCCGTTGTTACTTTCGCATAAGTTCCGGCAACCGTCACTTCCGGAAGATCAAGAACTCCTGTCGCGGAAGCGGTCAGTGTAGAACCGATCATTACACCACCAAGAACAGCTGCCTTGGCAATAGGAAGGATATATTTGTTTGCGCCCTCAGCAATACCGTTCAATTTCTGGAGAAGAGTATCGGTAAAATCATTATGAGACAATCCCATCCCGGACACCTTATCCACTTTCTTTTCCAGTGCAGTATTTACCCATGACTGTGTTGCATAACCATTCAAAGATGGTATGTCACTTTTTTGGGCATAATTATTCTCCGTCAGATAGCTACTTAAAGCGTCTTCATCCATTCCTGCTTTTGCAGCATACCACTTGCCGTCTGAACCATAAGTTAATACTTTTCCAGTTTCCGCTCCAAGTACACCGGTTCCGCTTGCATTCTGAGAAACGTCATTCAATTGGTACAGTGCAGTAGCCCCTTCTCCAGAGCCTCCCCCGGCATTCGGATTAAGGCCTTTTGATGACAAATATTCATCCGTCCACAATCCAAACTTAGCTTTAATGGACGTGATGACAGACCCCATATCGTTAATGGATACCTCCGAACTGTCTTCACCGATAAAACCGAATACTTTAGCAAGGAAGGCAACGTCTACTTTCTTTGCAAGAGCAGTATTCAGCGCCGTAGTGGTTACATAACTGCCCAGTTTAGTATTTACTTCAGTCTTTGTATAAGCGTCTGTAATACCATACCCGGATAACGTTGTTGCTTTGTCAGCTTTGACAGCCAACAAGTCTGCCAACGTAGATGTCTGCGTCTGACCTGCTAGGAACGCTTCAAGCTCTTTCCACTTATTGATTATACCATCCGTATCGGAGCCTTCAAGGAAATCATTAAGCTTATCAGAGACAGCCTTCAGAGAACTAGCCGTTGCATAGCCCTGGCTATTAACCCACGATTGAGTTGCATAGCCGCTTAAAGCGTCTGAAGTTATATAATTTTTGCCCAATACCCAGCTTTGAGTCGCATAACCTGAGAGTGAAGGAATATCACTCTTTTGGGCGTAGTTGTTATCTGTCAGGTATTTGCCTAAGGCTGTTTCATCCAAACCAACCGCATCGGCAGCGTACCATTTACCGTCAGTTCCATAGGTCAGGACCTTACCTGGACCTGCACCGAGAACACCTGTTTCTGAAGCGTTCTTTGCTACGTCATTGAGCTGGTAAAGGGCGGTTGCGCCACCTTCGCCGCTGCCACCACCTGAACCGGGATTCAGACCTTTAGATGAAATAAAATGATCAGTCCATAATCCAACCAAAGATTCCAGGCTGGTTATTTTTGTTTTATCATTCGGGTCATCTCTATGTATCTTTAGCACACTATCCCATACGGACTTGTCAAGCTTCAGATTAAGTTGGTCCTGGACTTCCGCTACTGTAACCTCTAAATCATAATATCCATAATCAAGCGTTATTTCTCTTTTTACAGTAGGAGACACTAAAGAATCGGTGGATGTAATGCTTCCGATTTGTATATAAAAAAACATTTCATCAGGTTCGGATGTCGCATTGCCTTTTAAAGACCCGTCTACATTTCTATCTTTTCTGTCAAATACCAAGAAAGCTTCTTTAGATTCTCTTTCTAACCGAGCATAAATATAATTAAAGTCAATATTATTAAGCCGGGTGTTTACACCTGATAGATGCCACTTTGGGGATTCTCCATTCTCTAATCGGACAATACCGCTTCCTGCAACACTCTCATCTTCCGGTCGGACTGTTATAGTACAATCAGCAGAAATGGAAACTTGCACCAGGTTAGGATTTTCTAAAGCGTTTTCCACCAGAGAAACGCTATTCATAGAAATGCGATATTTTCCGTCTTGATAGATGGTAATCATAAGGATTATTACTATTTTTATACAAAGGAAAGTAATATGGGGAAGCTTTTGAAGGACAAAAAAGGAAAGTAAAAAAAACACCTCAAACGCTATTGAAGTGTTTTTTAACTAGAACGATATGTTGTATTGTTCAGCTAATGCTCAAATGTGTGAACTACCGCTAAACTAAAGATTTAGAGGGCAAATGCAAATCCTTGTGAAGTTTAGTTTTGAGAAGTCTCAATAATATCTTGATTGGAACGTTTCTTTTCCATGAAACTACGCTCATCCAGGATATCATTAACAAATTGCCTGATAGGACGTGCTTCTAATGATCCGTTAATACAGTCAATAACGCCTACATCATTTTTGCGAAATTCCTTGTAAAGAGTTTCAGCTATAATCCGCGGACTATATTCGCGGCAAACAGTCAGGCAAAACGTTGACGGTAGCATTTTTCTTATAATTCCTTTAACTATTCTTACAGGAAGAAAATCTGTGTATACAACATCTACTACTGTCTTTTTTTGATTATAAGAATAAAAATTAATCTTATGTTCAATCCCCATAAAAAAAGATTCCAACCGTAGGCTTAGGCTTGATTCCTGTTCAATGTCTTGATATATTGCCTTTTCTGTCAAAGGCATCGATAATATTTTCATTAGCTTTTATAGTATTTGGTTAAACAATAAAATGTCAGATTTAGGGGGATTTAGCATTATTTTTTTTATAACATACTAATGAACAAATGCAAAAACAAAAAAGTTCACGAAATTATACTGTATTCGTGAACTTTTTTTTAATGTTCTTTCCTTTTATAAGGGCTTGCATTTGAAAACGCACTTAATTCTTAATAATGATCTCTTTAATATAGTCGTGCATGGGTATCTTCACATCTACATTGGTCTTCTTTGTCCGCTTCACGATGTAAACTCTCTGGAAATTATCTTTCGTTAATGTGGAGTAATCAGAGTAGCGAAGAGCGGTCAGACACCTACCACAAACAAATCTCTAATCTTTTTCTTCGTTTTCCTCCTATCTTGCTTCTCAAACTTGTAGTAGTATATCCTTGCGATCTCATTCATTGACAGGAACACAGCGTTTGTTGGTTCCAGCTGAAGATCAATCTTATCATAAGTGTTATCTACTACATAGTTGTATTGCGATGCCCGGCGAACAAGCGTCTGAATCTTCTGGATATATCCGACAATGGTATTATGCCTGATCCCTTGATCTTCCAGATATGTGATGAAATTATCCAGGAATTCAACCGTTATAGAATTGGTAAAGATATCACAATCAAACTCTTCCAAAAAGTTATTTATATGCTTGATGATTGCATCATAAACAGCTGCATAGTTTGCAGACTTGCGTCTGGAGCGCTTTTCAAAAATTTCCTTGGCAAAGAAGATGCACCTTCTATCAGCTTCGCCTGCCGGAAATGGTTAATGTAGTCCTTACGTACTTGGACGGTCAGGACCGGGAAAAATACCTGTAATGCTTTGGCCGTACCATTTTAAAAGTTGATTACTGTTTTAGATAATCGGAGTTTTCGTTTTATCTTTTAGATTGCTATCCAATACTTAAGTGCAAGCTGGCCAGCTCTGATATTTACACTTATAACATCAGGAAAGTATTAGGACTACTAAACTATTAGGAAATTCCGAATAGTTCATTCTTGTCTTGATTTGAGGGTTATTCAAAATATTTAAAATCGGTAAAGTGAATAATTGCCATCGGATTATCTGGAGTTGGCTTAGAACCTTTAAGCCATTCTTTAAAATCGGGTAATGCTAAACCGTCATTGATGGATAAAAGAACCAATGGAATAGGTAACACATTCCCTTCATCATTGACGCCATAGGCGAAGTTGTCATCCATGTTTCTAAGCTTTTGTATGCCAACTTTATTCAGTTGCCTTATCTCTACCTGTTTACTGTAATAAGGCTTTCCTGTCCATTGCCGGATAGAAAGAATAGCTTTTCCGGCATTTATTTCATCTATCCGTTTCTTCCATAACTCGTAGTTATGCCTAACTGTATGTATCTTGAAGTGCTGATATTCATACTTTTCATGGTCGCCATCAATTCCGTTGGTTATAGCTTCTTTAAAGAAAGTTTTCCTTCCGGCTTTCACATGACTTTTCGGGAAAGTCGTAGAAAGTGTTATTACGTATGTTTTAATCTTATTCATTTCCATTCTATTCTAATATTAAGGAAGAGAGAATTTCCCTGTTTTGTAAAAAAGTTCTCCTAAACAATTGGCTTTTTCATTTAGTCCCTTTTTGCTTATGGTTAGAACAGCTTTATGGGCCGCTTTCTCATACATGCCTAATAAAATTGATTCAGGCATCTGTTTTGTCTCCCAAACTTTTTCCGCTGTGTCTAACATTATCACTTCACATCCTAAATAGTGAGCTGTAATCAAAATGATCGCATACCCTATATAGGAGGGTATCATTACTTCATCTGAAGAATTGATGTTGTCTTGTGTTTTTTTCATTTTAATTTGTTATAAGTTAATCTTCATATCCCCAATAGCGAGGGATCAGTGTGAAATCATCAAGTACCGTCATTAAATGAGTGAAATCTCCTTTGTTTAGTTGTTCGGGATATAAGCAACCTGAAAATTTATCATCATATTTATCCATCGCTTCGCAACAACTGTGAATCCATACACAAATTTCCTTTTTCTTTTCTGTATGATAATCAACACCGTTATACCAAAGTTGGCAAGCTTGATGTCCTTCTTTTAGAAGAGTTTTCCACGTAAGATTAAAGTAGAAATCATCATCAAAATCTCCACTTCTTTCTTCATGACTTATTTTTACTGTTAAAAATTTCACTTTGGGAGGGCTATCAATTTCTTCGCCTCCCCGATAGGTATATATTTCGGTCCATTTCAGACAAAAACTCAAAAACCAGCCACCTATTCCATGATGTGAAACACACCATAACTCCATATCTTTAAAGTGATAATTAGAATGATCTTTATCTATTCTGATGATTTCAGGTGATATTCGATGAAAGAATTTTCCATTTTTCCAACACTGCATTTCAAAACCGGTAAAAGGCTCAATGCATGCTTTATAAGTTTCGAACATGTATTCTTTCAATTTCCCTGTATTTATTATTTCATTCACCAATGGGCTATCCAGATTCCACTCGGTGCTTCCACAAAAAGGACAAGGTTGCGAACAATCTTCCTTTGGCACGTATCTTTTACAGCCGGGACAGAAATAACAATTGTTTTTGCCGCTGTATATCTCGGACTCTTTCATGAGGTTCCGATAATTTGCATGGGAATATTCTATTTGGTTCATTTTTAATCGATTCCTAAACTATCATTTTATGTTTTTAATTAATTGTTAGGGGTAATTTTATGGTAGCCCGAAGGCTACCCGGATTAAACATCTCCCCATAGTTTGACAGCGAGGTCATAATTCTTTTGGGTCTCATTTACCGCTTTCTTGGCATAAGAGAGAGCTAAGGCATGTTCACGTGGATATATGCCGGATTTTAGACCTTCATGGTATTCCTTAGCAACTTCCAACTTATGCTCGTAGAAGTCTATGCTTTCGGGCATGGACAGATTAATTGTATTGGCTCTTTTTGCCCAATACTCAGCTTTACTCTCATGTTCTTCTGCTTTGTTGCTGAACTCTACACATTTGCCCATGTTGCTATTCGCTTGTTCAATCATCTTTCTATGACCTCTTTCACTATGATGACCAACCTTGATTGGTTCACCTAAAGAGAGAAAATCAGAGTCTTTATTCGATTTATTAAAGTACTCTGTACTTTTACGATTAGCGGATGCTGCCCATTCACGGCGACGTTGTGCTCTTTGATTTGCCCATTCCTGAACATTAAAGCCGTCGGCTCGGACAATGGAGTAATAATAAAATCCATCCTTTTCGTAAATAAGGTTGAAAACAATACTTTCATTTTCTTTTCCGTGTTTGGTGGTTACGTCTATAACTTCACCTTTTTCATGCTTCTCTGTGCACTTTGCCAGAAATACGTTTGGCACATATTTGATGTATGTATTCATTGTTATTTTGAATTTGAATCATTGTTTAATCCATGCTTTTTCCAGCATTTGTTCCAATATCGAGGCTTTGATAGTTTTGAGTTTCTTTTCTTGATCAAAGAAGCTATATTCATAGCTACTTATCACATTTCCGATAAAAACTGGCATGACATGATAGCATTCAAGTATTTTCCCAGTTCTTTTAGAAATTATTTTGTCCCCTATACTTAAAGTTTTTCTCATATCTATTTTTTTAAGTTTTTCATATATTCACAATTTTCATCACACACCCCGGACTTTAACGCACATTGGGAAATATTAGAGCCAAACTTATACTCGAAGTTATAACATAGCTTCTTATATGCCTCTCGCTTAGCTTTTTCTCTGTCAGCTTTCATTTTAGCTTTGATATGTTTCGGCAAAGCATCTTGTGCAGCTTTGTCGAAGGTTATACACTTTGTTTTATCCATTTCTGTATTGTTTTACGCTAATTTATTCTCTTTATTCCAAAGATGCTTTTTGTACCATCTTACAGCAGTTGCCCGGTTGTCAGTATAGCACGTAAAGCCGTCTTTCGTAATCCACTTCCCGAAAGTTCCGGCTTTGGGTTGTTCCGTGAACTCTACTTTTTGAGATTTGGGAAGTTTATTTTTCACGGTGTAGCCTCTATTTTTATAATCTTCGATGACCTGTTTTACTTGTTCCGGGTAAAGATTATGATCGGAACTTTCAAATACTTGACCGTCTGTTTCCACCGTTTGAACGTAAAAGTGTTTAGGCTTACCGTTATCGGATGTAGCCAATAAAGTTGCTGTTTTGTTGTTTACCATAATGTTCCTTTCTTATTAGTTTTGAGTATATTATTTATTTCATCAATGCTTAAAACCGAGACAAATTCTTTCCATTTAGCATTTTCTTTACCCTCTGTTGAAATACGATGGTTTACAAAATCAATTCGTATGTTGGATAAACTATCTTCAAAGAACTCTCGTCCATCTTGAACTGGACTTAGATTCACAAAATCATCTTCTGCATAGGACTGTACGACGCACCTAACTTCATTGATAATTAGAAGTATGGCAGTTTTATCTTTGACTATTTTCATATATTGATTTCTTTCTATTTAGTTATTAGTTAATGCCTAATACTTGTTTAATACTATTTTGAACGTCAGATCTACCTCCCGTATACCAAAAAGGCGGTCAAGTGTTGAACTTACCGCCTTATGGTATTATTTATTTTTTTATCCAACTGACAACCCAAAACATAGGCAATCTTACTTAATGGCATTTATTTACGAGTCTACACCAGATGTATCCTCGAAGGTATCGCCACTTCACCTCTATTGGCTACTTGCTGCAGGCGTTTACCAACTACCTATTCTTAAAAAGAATAAGTAGTTCTACATGTATATCAGCCTAAAGTGTTCTTTGACATATAATTACCTTAGCAAATAACATCTTCCGTGCCTTCCTCCGGAGTTCGGCTTCGCTCTATATCTTCCGTGCCCACCTGGCGCACTACCACTTCACACCCTAGGGCATGGCACAACCGGATAAAGGTGGCCACTTGATAGTTTGTACCCCAATATATATTAGATACATCCGTCCGGTCATATTCCCCAGGCCCCACTTTGTCAATAAGTATCTGCGTGTTGCCATTGGCTCGAAAACAAAGAAATTTGCCAATGGCTTTGGCACTTTTCAGCGCGTCGTCCAGAGGCGGACAGCTTGTAGGCTTGTTCAGTAATACCGATATCCTGTGTTCATAACATACGATTACACCGCCAAGAATAAGGACGAACACTACTATTAAAATAAAATAAGCCATAATACCTTGTTTTTTAAAAGTTCTTACAAATAAATCTATCAATCATCGTTTCATATCCTATGCCGAAGCTATTCCACCGGTAGTGACTGTCCGACAGTCTGGTTATCAGTTCGTTTCTAATCTCTTCCCTACTCATGCCCTCCAGCTCTTCGGCCGTCATCACAATGTCGTAGTTTGGACGATAGGTGTATTCTTCATTCCCGGTTATCAGATCACGCTCCGTGCGGCCATATCGTATGCCATAGCCTATCTCTATGAGATTGCGGCTATAGCCGACGTGCTTCTCCCACGACCATTGCAGCACAATATCGGCGCTTATGTCGCGGTATTCGTGAACGAATTCATAACTTTCAATATCATCGTCATTATATAAGTGACATCTTTTATATTCTTCCAGAAAGTCATCATAAGAGGTCAGCTGCAATACTTCTTTTCCGATATTGCTTTTCAATAAATTCATCTCAATGGATTGTCCGCATTCAGCAGACAGGGTGCTCTTATTTTTATTGAATTCGCAGCGGGCTTCCTCTTCCGTAGAATATAGAAGACATTCGCAACTTTTCCATTCATAGTCATTAGCTGTTACCAGATAGAAATCCAGACGGACGCAATAGACGATTCCTTGGCCTCCGATCTCCACGTCGTTTCGGAGTTTGCGTAACAAGAGCACGTTCCTCCTGCGCCGTTCATACTCCCGGCGTGCAGCTTCTTCCCGTTGTTTCAGCAAGGCTTCGCGCGCGGCAGATTTGGCCGCTTGCTTTTCACGGATACGAACGTTGAAGGATTCTTTAGCCTTCAGGAAATCGCCGGGAAATTCTACTTCTTCCGTGAAATCGGAATTCTTGAAACATTCTACGGAAAACTGCTTGTAAATTTCACCTTGCAGATTAGACATAAAAACGGCTTTGCCATCGATGACGGCCAACAGATTTTGGTTTGGAGACTTTAATGTTTTCATTTTCTCTGAAACGGTTTATAAGCGGAGCCGTTCGCTTTTAGATTGTTACAAATATAGAAATTTTAAATTGTCGGCAATGCAACTTGATTGAGATTGTTGCAATCACCGTTGGATTAAAAATTATCACTTTACGCTCATTGGTCAGAGCTTTCGTTTTTACTCAAGTGTAGACGAGGTCTCCACTTTTATGGAAAATCATTGCTCAAAGGTGCTTCTTTTTCAAATCCCGTATACTTTATTTAACAAGTATAGCGCACTGCATACCCCTTCCATAGACGGATGATAAATGCGTGTGCTGTTTTTACGGTACATTTTACGATACCTGTAAAGACATTCACTATTTATATCTACAAGAGACTGTTGTATGTTGTGCAACGTGCGCAAGTGCACTTTTATATTGTTTTTCTTCAGAAGTAACAGAAACTCATCATTATCTATATACTCCTTATTTAAAAATTTCCGTTCAGCTTCGGCCAATGCTTTTATCTCATTTTCACGACGATTTGTTTCTTCGCGCTGCAAGCGTTCTTTTTCCACCCTTTCTCTCTCTTCTTGTTCACACTTACGGCGTTTCATCTCTTCATTTCTGAAATGGGAGAATTCATTCAGATATTCCGGTTGCCCGCAAAGTTCAAACGCCTTCAATATCGTATTGCTTGGCCATAGCCCGTTTCTAAGAGCCGATAGGAGATCCTTGGAAATACTGCAATAACAGATGATTGTTCTATTTGCAATTTTACTTTCCAACAGACTACGTATATCCTTCACCATAATACGAGAAAGCATCACAAACAGATCATTATATTCTGCGTATATGCCGACGTTGTCATATCCATCCATACCGTCAACATGTTCTATCCAGCATTTATCGGAAATGCAAATCAAGGTCCTTTTCAAGATCTTGGCCTCTTGGTTCTGCATCCATTCTATGCAGAGGCATTTTTCTCTCATTATCAATTCGTTCATAATCTTTATTTCTTTGTTATACAATAGATGCCGGCAGCAGTACAATCCACCACCAGCCTACTAACATTAAAACTTTGCTTGCCTGCCTCACGGTAGTAATTCAGGGCTATGAAAAATACTCTTTCAGCTTCTTTTCAGCATAGGCATCTATCGTACGGACATAGTCCGTTTCTTCCCAATCCGTTTCGCTGTGCATCTGTAGAAACTCTTTAGCCCATATAATGACACATGACAAGAGGTGCCTGGAATTAATATCTTCAGACCGCATTGGACTTGCATTGAAGGCTATGTATGCAATCACTTCTTGAAGTTGTTCTTCTTTTTCTGCTAACTTTCTCATATCCTAAATATATTTTTAGTTATTAATTGGTTCCCAAACATCCTGCAAAGGATGCCGGGAAGTTTTTTACAGCCCCAAAGCTGCTTTCAGTTCATCGACATTCTTCTTGCTAAATATCCATCCGGCACCGCACGAAAGATGTGAGTTGAAACGACCGCCCATAGACTTGAGCAATTCTTTCACCGCTTTGGTATCTCCTACCACGGCAACGGCTTTCTCCGAATAGTCCACCAGACGGAGGCCGGAGGATGGTTCGGCAGGGATAGTTTTCGGCTTCGGTGTAGTGGTTTTAGACCTCGACTTGTGTTTGACTTCTGGATCCGGAGTCAGATCAACGTCCCATAAACGGTGGCGGGCAACGGATGCCACATTAAACCATATCACCTGCGCATCTTTGGCATGCTTGAAAGAAGTGATTTTCGAGTAGTGCACTTGTTTATCGCCTGCCAGTTGCGGATAGTCTTCCAATACGCGGGATTTTTCGGCTTCCATAACCATAGGGCTGAACTCCCGTTCCGTAAACACATAGCCCAGAGCACCGAACAGTGTCAGGAACTCAGAATCTACACTGTCCTCATAGTCCGTCATGCCGTCAAAGGTAAGACCTTGAAAGAGTTTACCTATTTGGTTTACCGCTTTATCCGTGGGTCCGTCCGTCCAGCTGATAGTAACTGAATTGCTTCCATTGCTTCGGCGGCTTACAGAGAACTTCACACCCGGAAATTTATGCGCAAGCACTTTACGAAGGTTTCCGGACGTAGTTTTATAGTCCCAACGGTATGACACGATAGTAAGGTAATCGTATTCCCGCTTCAGACGTTCGGTTTCTGATTTGCTTTTATTGGCTTTTTGTTCGTCAAGCTGCTGTCTCAGTTGCTTCATCTTATCAGCCCTCAGTAAAAACTGTGCTATATCCTCGTCAGAGTATAGTGGCTCATTTTCGGCATAGTACAGACCGATACCAAATTTTTGACTGATAGGCTTCATGTACTTGTCGCCACGAGTCAACGGAAAGAAGTAACGGCCTAAGCTGTATTCGTCCACCTCGTCGGGAGTGCCCACTTCTACAAGTTCGCGGGTATCCGGGTTTATTACAGCGAAGTTCTGCATACTGCATCCTGCGCCTATGGCATAAACTTTCTGCCCTCTTTGCAGAGGTGCCCCGGGTTGTTTAAGTTCTAAATTACCGGTTTCCCAATTCATTTGATAAGGGCCGGAGATGATTGCTTTTTCTTCCATAATTATCATGTTTTTAGAGTTAGTAATCGGTCCCAGGTATCCGGCAAAGGATGCTTGGAAGAAATGATTAGATGATTTCTTCTTTCTCGAAATTGAGATCAGAACTGCAGCCCATGTATTTACTTACAAAATCGAATACAAATTCTTCTCTTAACTCTTTGTCCGTTTCCGGATTATGCTTTTCCGCATAGTTATGAAGAATGCTCAGTTCTTGATAACTCATTTCTCTTTGCTCCATAATCTTTATAGCTTTAGTTATATAATAGTCACCGGCAGCAGCACAACCCGCCACCGGCTTACTAACATTAAAACTTTGCTTGCCTGCCTCGCGGCGGTAATTTTCTATTTAGCGGAATAAACGGTTTGAATAAAAGCCCAGTTTTACACTATTGTTTTCGTCAAACCAAGTTTATCCTTTATAGCTTTCAAGCACGGCTTTAAATATTTTCCACCGTCAATAATGTAGGTTATTTTTCCGTCATCGTGATTCTCTTGCAATGCATATAGTCCGTCAGACAATCGCATCAATACGAGCCAAATATCACGTGACACGCTGTAAAAATCAGCTTGCCATGCTATCTGGAAGGTGTGATAGTCGTCTTTCTCGCATCTTACCTGAATATCCTTACTACCTTTTGGTTTTAAGGAAAGCACTTTTTTTTCAAATTCTTCGTAGAACATAATCGTACATTTCTAAACGTATTTATCTAATTCCTTTTCAAGCTCTCCCCTATCAACCTCCGGAAACAGTTCTAAAACAAGGTCTAAAGACCTACAGTAATCATTACTGTATTCTTCAGTATCCATTAATCGCAGCACCATAGCACACGGGACGCTTTTCCCTTTTTCAGACAGCTTATACCGCAATAAGTTACGGCTGTCTATTATTATATCAATTCCCATAATCTAAAAATTAATTGTTAATAATCAGCACCTCCATCCCCGGCAAAAGGTATAGAGGTATAAAACACATCATGCGGTAGCGCTTTTTAGGTAAGCTGGAGGAATGATCCTCATAGCATTTTTCAAAGATGAAAATCTAAAGTCCAGATTTCGACATCTCCATCCTGCAATTGTTTGCAGTTCTTCCTCCATCGCTTCGTTTTTCTTTCCGGATACCTTCCCAGTCTTTGCGTTAAAATGTATCATCCTATTAAACAAGTGGCTAAACGATGGCGTATCATCAGTGAGCACCGCTTTAATGATAGGTGTCAAGTGCTTGTTATCGCATAGCCACTTCAAGGCTTTTTGCGTATCAGGGACCTGATAACGTTCGGCAGGTTTGCGGAACATACACCTAGCACGTTTCAAAAATTCTTCCTCCATATCCTGAGGATATTCACAGGAAAAGGCATTCCTTTTCACTTGAACGTAGTTAGCGCCTGAGTATTTGTACTCCCGTTTGTTTTCGCACGAGATGATTTGTTTTATCTCGTTTTCTAAAGAAATTCTCCTCATAACTCTGTAATTTTCAAAATGTTAGTAATTTACTGTTAGATCCTCAAGCACCTAGCAAAGGATGCTTGAGGTAAAATCAAGAAGCAATAGCACGTTCATAGATAGCCTCTCCGTTACTGAATATTCCTACACACACCAGCTGATCGGTATAAGTGGCATAAACTTTTTCAAGTTCTTCAGATAACTCTGAAATTGCGCATTTTACTTTGTTGACTAAGTTTTTTGCTTGCATACGACAAAATCCCATAGTATAATAAATACCGTATCGGCGCTCATTATATAGCATATCTACAGCGTTCTCTTCACCGAAAGAATACTCTCCAGAAGCCTTATAAAAACTATCTCCTTCTATTTCGATATCCCAATCAAAGTTATATCCGTCATAGTAACCATCTCTTATAATGGCTACCACAGATACCAATATGAAAAAACGACCAATAGATACCTCTTTATCCTTTCGCATAAACGTATTGCCATCATAGAATATACTGATGTCATCGTATTTTTTAAGAGGATGCCAACCACGGCTTTTTAAATCACACATTATATTATTAAATGTGTCTTCGCAGTCTTCGTTGTGTGTAGCATAAATGCGGCTTGCATTTACATTACGGAAATTAGGTGTACTCATAATTCTTATAGTTTAAAATGTTAATAATAGTGGTTACACCCAGTTCAACCCGGATGCAGCCTGTGAGCTATGATGCTATTCGTAGCGGATAGATATTATAAACATATCCGCAACCACCGCGATAAGCGATACCGTTATGGTTTTCAAACCATTCCCAACTTTGAACATTTTCCGGGCAATGATCAAAATGCAACCTTTTCTCAAAGAAATCAATCAGAATACGGTCAATGTGTTCGCCGTATTCTTCATAGTAATAATATACTTTATCGGTTTCTTTTACATGGATAAAGTAACCCGTTTGTCCGTTTATCCGTATAATGTCCGGATCCCCTTCAAACATTGATAGTGCGTCAAAGTCTTCATAGTCTGAATCAGTCCATTCGTTTTCCTTACAAACTTCATAAAATTCGTAAGGGTCATTCAAAATGTTTATTGCTCTCATAATTCCATAGTTTTTTAATGTTAGTAATAGCATCCCGCCCGGCTGCAACACCGGACAGGCTTGTTTTTGTTACGCTACGATTATATTCAAAGAATCTTGCAAGCGTATTTCTTTGCATTTTTTCAAATCAAAGAAAGCAAGTTGTTCATTTTCTATTGCAGCTCGATAGGCTGCATCGTAATTACTATACACCATAACGGCATCATAGTAATAGAGGCCGGTTTGGTTGTCGTACCATCCGCCTATAGCATTCGCTTTCCCTTCTGAAATAGCGCGTATCACATTAGCGATACCATCTATACCGAAACTATTTTGTGTTTCGGCAATGGCAACGGCATAGCCTTTATTTATAGACTGAAGCGTATTAGCGCTAATAGTGAAACCGGATGCATTCATAGCAGCAATAGCCATAATTGTAGAAATTGTAGTTTCCATAATTCAAAAGTTTTTTAATGTTAGTATAGGGTCGCATTTCCGGAACAAACCGAAAGCGGACACATAGAAGTTTTTAAGGAGAGTTGGACGGTGCTATCTCAGCAACTTGTAGTATTTGTTTTAGTGTACGCAGTGTCCCGGCAAAGAGGCACCGCATTTTCGTTAGTCTTCATAAAAGAACTTTTCACCCGGTTTTCTAAAAATCAGATAACCAACATAGATGCAGACAAACAAAATTACAGCTTCCATAATATTACTTTTTAAGGTTATTGTAATATCGGATAGTTGTAATCAAACCTAACAGATAATGATGTATTTCAGATAAAGAACGACGTTCAAACGTAAAGCCGAACGGACCGTCAACACATTTACCTTTTTCACCTTTCAAATACATTTGGTAGCCTCCTATGTTTTTTTCTAATACATAGTTGCTGTTTGTTTCTTCATTTACACAGTTTACTAGGTTTTCGATAATGTTTCGTGTTAGTCTCATAACTCTATATAATTAGATTGTTAATAATAGGCAGCGCCACAGGTTTACACCCATAGCGCCGTAATTCTTTGCCGTCTATATAGGCGCGTGCATTCCTGGAAGTTTTCCGTACCACTTCCCAAGCTGTTATCGTAATGCCATAAACATACCCGCCTATATATACATAGATACATGAAATGTTCTACACATATTGTTCACATAGACGACCTTTGCAAAGCATTCCGCTATATAGGAAAACCTACATAGTGCGTTGAGATCATAGTTATACACGGATGCAAGCACCCACATAACTATGTACGCGCATACACATAGAAAAGCGCGTATCTTTCCCGGTTAACAACTCCAGGCAATAACACCCCGATTTAAAGGGCATAGCATAGCCGTACTTTATCGCGTATGAATGAAACACCGCCCCGGCTTATTGTTCGTAAACGTTGCAGGAAGGCACACCACACCCATACGGGTACAGCAATGCTGTAGAATTATGAATTATGATTGTTCACGTGTGGGCACAATTCGCCCGCCAAAGGACCGTGTACTGCCTTTCGTACCGGTTTGGCAAACTTGATGGGATAATAGCGGGCGGCCGGGTAACGGTCCCGGAACGGTTTTAAAAAACCGTTTCCAAATACGCCCTAAAGTTTTAAGCAACTTCATTTTCTAAAGTTTTTTCTTCTTCTTCGATTTCTTGCAAAGATTTCTCTTTTAAAAGAAATTGTTTTTTTTGAACCGCTTTAATTTCTTCTTTGCGGACTTTTACCGCCGCTGTCAGAATTAACCAGAAAGACCATTTAGCCGGAACCGTTTCACCGTCTTTTGTTTTTCGGCAAATAGTTTCATACTTTGTAACGCCGTCGCTTGCAATAAATGTTGCAAAATTTAGACCACTTCGTAAATAATCTATATTAATCAGATTATTAAATTTTAAATCGTATTGATTTAAAAAATCTTTCATTACTTGAGTGTTTTTTTTAGCGGTTAAAACCTTGCATAGCATAGAGAAACTTTTATATTCTTCTTTCAATGCGTTGTTTAATTCATTCTTTGCAATTGTTTTTTCTGTAGCTTTCATAACTATATTTTTTTAATGTTAGTATTTATATTAATAATTGTACCCGTCGCCCGAATCGAACGGACACCGCGCCGCTATTTGCATAGTTCGCGCACGGGCATAATTATCCCTACAAGTTCTTACACGTTTGTTTCATACAATGAAAAAATAAATATTACTCCGCCTGAACGCTGTTACTTTGAAATTGTCGCCGTGTTGCATTGAAATTATCGTCGCCGTTACAGGTTATATAATACCTTTTTTCAAGGCTCTAAAAGAGTGCCAAAGAACTAATTAATTTTTTTGTGATTGAAAATTTGCAGAAATGCAAAAAGAAAAGTAAATTTGGCCCGTTCGGAGAAAGAACGGAAAGCGTTCCTTTTTGCTTTCCAGCCCGCTACCTGGTTCCAGCCAAGTGGCGGGCTTTTTATTTTCAGTATCTCAAAAAAACCGCGCGCGGTACTCGTACCTTTCGCGGTGGGAACTCTTTCCCTTTCTCATGGAACAAAGGTACGAAATTTCTAATAAACTGCAAATTATTACTGTATTTATTTCTATCGAATTAACCTATTTTAAGCATTGTGTTTTTTATGCAATTACCGGCCTTACAAATACGCCCGAATCACTTTTACTACACCCGTTTTTCGCAGATATTGTTATTGCTTCATTTCTTGCATTTATGTATTTAATCGGATCCGGACACGTTCAAATGCTTTGGCATATATCAATCGCCCCAACCACCCCAGCCGGACGCGTCCCTATGCAGCGAGGCGCGGGGTTTTCCTCGCATTTGGGGCAAAAAAAAACAAGCCCGACACAAGAACATTAGCATTTTACGTACAAAAGCAGGGACGCAACAAAAAAGGCCGCCGGAATCCGTCCGACAGCCTTACACTAAACACAAAAATTGCTTGATTTTGCTACATGCCTGTTTTCAAAAGGCTATGTAAAAGGTTCAAAGAGTGATTTCAATAGAAAGTAACTTGTTGGCAATGTCCATTATAGCCAGATTGATGGCGAGCACATCATCCTCGGAAAAACTTGAGAGATTCGCCCCTTTTAAGCTTTTCTTAGTCCGATTGCAAAACCATGATTTATTTTTTCCCATTCGCTTCTCATAGATATAACTCAATTGAACAGTCTCTGACAGCTTTTTTATCTGCAAAATGGTATCTTCACGCTCTTTGCTATATAAAATCCTTGTTTGTAGTAACCTGCTACCAATGCTTTCAATTCCACTATTCAGCTTGGATATACCTTCTTTAGAGAAATAAAATACACCACTACTACCTTGGTTATGATTCTTCCTGTTTACCAACCAAACATTGCTCCTACCTATCTCTTTAGCTAAAGCAATAAGTTTTATCATTTCCTCAATCAAAGGCAATGCTTTTTCAACGTCAATCTTTAATTTATCCATACTCGTAACATTTATTTTTGATGCTACAAAGATAGTTATTCCCTATTTATCTTCCAATAAATTACTACTTTTATTTATATATAAAATCTATTTTCTTTTCCGATACGTTTCATAATCCACCACCCCATTCTGGTAAACCCCGACAAGTAGTGTTTCCACACTTGCTTTAGGCATTTCCTCCCACGTTTCTCCCTCCTGAGGAACGTATCGGGTTACGGTCTGCACCACAGCAAAGTTCAGCCGGTCTTCGGGAAGGACAGGAGTCTTTATCTTCATCAGTCCACGCTGGATATTGATGTACGATAGAACATTGTAGAGGAAATTGGCATAACGGCGGTCATCGTTCATATAGAGACGGTGTATCTGCTCGGACATGGCTACGTAAGGATGTTTGGCATCGATGGCGAGAAGGTCAGAGTCTATCAGTTTTTTTATACTCTCTGCATTGGAAAGTAATTGTTCCATTACCGGCTTGCGGCGTGGATGTGTCATACCTCTTAGTGCAGCACACAATTGTCGGAAGGTTTGGTTGGATTTATTCATACGAAACATATATATAAATAGTTATTGTAAATATACGGAATTAAACTCATTCAGGCTGTTTTCTGCGCATCATTTCAATGACGGCTCCCACGCTGGTTACTCCCGTGAAGCTTTCTTCTTCGTCCTCCTCTTCATAGTCTATGCAGTTGGGTGGGATGCCAAGCGCAATATCTTCGGGCATCATTATGTTTCGTGGAAGCGTCAGCTCGTCTGCCTGCTGAGCGTACTCCATGGCTTCCGAACTCATGCGTTTGCGCAGGAACAATGCCTGGGATCCGTCGTAAGTACAGCGCAGATAGTAACCACGACGATCCAGCTCTGCCAAATATAGCGGCAGTGGGTCCGGCATACGAGGGACAATCCATGCCTGGAATATTTCTCTCAGGCGGCCCATGCCGATTACATCCGTAGCCATCACTTCGTGTTCCACCTGCTCGTAGCCGCATAGAAAACAGTCTATCAGTTCATTGCACACTTCCTGCTGCGGAGATCCTTGTCCGCCACCACAGGGAATAACTACTGTTCGCTCAAAGCCCTGCTCGGCATCGCCCTCGTCTCTGCTGAATTTCTTCTTTGCCATATTATTGGATTTATGATTATTGATTACATGATAATCGGCATTGTCACGCCACGCAACCGACCTACACCGTAGTAGCGCACACCGATAACAAGCGTATCGAAAGCGTCCGTAATATCCGTCACACCGGACTGTGAGGGCAGACCGTCCTCGCTATACTCCATGCTCTTCAGCTTCTCGGCATCCTTGTACTTCATGAAGCCTTTGGTGGTCTGCTTTACGAGCGTCATTTCCATACTCGCCGTGAGGAAATGGTTGTTCTCGATATTGAAACGGATAAACGGCTTCATACGCCCTTCGAGGCAACCGTTCAGAAACTCGAACTTCTGATTGTGAGCCATCGGGCGGCCCATGCACACCTCGATAACATTCCACCCGTTACGTTTCAGCACACGCTTCACAATATTATAGAAACGGGTTTCATCGGCTTGTTCGCTGGCATAACTGCCTCCTTGCTTGGCGGTGGAGTCGTAGTAGAATATAACATCGTTGCAACTCTCTTTATGCGGCTCATAGTAGCGGCAGAAGTCACCGCAAAGAGATTCAATCTTCCGGTTATTCTTCACATACATAGAATTGATAACCTTCAGTATAGAAGTATCGTTTCGGCTGGGTGTCTGCCCTATCACCATGGCATTGACAGAGCTGTTGTAGTCGAAGGCGATGCGCAGCGGTTCCCCGGGAATAATATCGGTATCCCAGATGCAGGTCTTGTTCTTCGACATTTCGTCGTAGTCCATTCGATTGCTTTCCACCATGAACGAACGGCCTTGCGAGAAAGACTGCGTGACGTATCTTTTATTGAACCGCTCTGCTATTTTCAGCTGAGAATCATCGGTATTGCGGTAGCCGTGAACGTCCTCTATATTCAGATTGGTGTAATAGCCGTCACTGCCCACTTCGTTCTCAATGCTGCGCACCGTCACGTCAAAAACGAGTGAAGGCATATTCTTCTGCATGTCTTTGATATAATTCTCACCAAGTATATCGATGTTTTCGATACTCGAAAAGCGGAAGTAGGCGTATGACTGGCAACGCAGCTTGTTCAACTCCCTCTGAAACTTGTCGCTTTCCAAAATTTCAGGGCAGATAGTCATTTCCGCAAGCATTTCCGCTATCTTCTCGTTCACATCCTCTGTATCCATCTTTTTGCGCTTGTAAAGCCATGCCTGGCGCGGTGTCATAGGAGCATCGCTCACAAGGAATGTACTTTTGCAAAGAGGATTCAGCTTGTCGTTAAATCCCGGATTGTCGGTGTTGATAGTGGAACCGCGAAGCGTAGCCAGAATTTCTTCCGTAAATTTACGTTCAGGGATAAACTTGGCTTCGTCCGCTACTACCATAAATACAGACATACCGTTTGCAGAGCCGGTAACAGCGGTTGATACAAGCACCAATACAAATCCGTTGTAGAAGTGCAGAACATTATCCCAACGCTGCGGGCGAACGTAGGGTTCCTTAAAATTTGCTTTCTTTGGAGCGTGCCCGCGAAAGTAGTGGATGCCCTCTTTGAAACCCATACGTTCCAGCGCATGAATAACGGCAGGAACTGTGCGGCTGAACAGCTGCTTGATGCTGTTTCCGAGAAATAGCCCCGTGGCTCCAGGCATGGACTGCACACATCGAATGATATAAGGCGCAATCAGCCCATCCGTCTTACCTGTTGCGCGTCCCGCCTCTACAGTGGTGTGCCGAGCACAGAAGTTGTAAACCGTGAGCTGGGCAGGATTCAGATAGAGATAACGCATGGTGCGCTGCACCTCCTTGTCAGCAAGCATATCATTCAATTGGTCACCCCACTTCTTTTTTGCTTCCTTCATGGGCAACGGGGCTTCCTCTTGCTGACGGTTTATCTCCGCCATGGCTTGCGCAGCACGTGCCACTTTCTCCCGTTCGCTATTGTAGTAATCTTTGCGTCCCATTATCCAAACCTTTCGTCAACCATCGTCATCATCATCAATCATCTCTCCGTAGGAATCTTCGTTTTCCTCTTCTTCTCCAGTTTCTTCATCCCATTGGCAAGAATCTGCACTGTTTTCGTCAGAAAAGCCACCTTCCGTGTATTCCGGTTGGGCAGACCGGACTTCAGGCACAGCCACAAACTCCCCGATCTTCCGCTCCACCATTTCCTGAATGCGGTCTTTTTTTACGCCCCACTTCTTGCGTATCTTCTCCATTTGTTCGTCGGTGCTGTGCCCCTTGTTGGGGAACAGTTTGCGGGCATCGCTGGTAAAGACAATAGGCAGTTTGGTAATATCCTCTTCCATATCTCCTCCCGTATCCGGTTTGTTCAATTCGTCAATATCTATCAGTTGCTTACCGGCTTTCAGCATCACGTCCGCATTACCCTGATCGTAGCCCATCTTCATTGCTATTTCGGCATTTTTTCGCACACGCATCCGACTGATGCTCTTCCCTCCGTTCTGGCAGATGGATGTAATGAAGTCAATCACCTTCGTGTCGTTGTATACTTCGCTCATGGTACGTTGATGTCGGTTCTTAAGATACTCGCGAATATTGAGGTAAGGATTGATTTCAAGCTGCTTGTAGGTGTCGATACAGATGGCTACGCGCTTCTTCTGCTCATCCGTAAAGCGCATGTAGCGGTAGTCCGTCCCCGTTTCAAGATGAAGACGGAGCAGGTCGTAAAATTTATTGGATATCGGTTCAGGCATATTGATAACGGTTATGTACGTTCTACAATTTTCTTTAATTGGCTCACGGTAAGCCTTTTGGTGCGAGCCTTACTCCGTAGCACTTCCATGGCTTCCTCGTAGGCGATGCGGTCTGTGGTAAGCGTGAACAGTTGCGTAGCATTGCAAGGCTGCTGATTGATGCTGCCTTGCAGAAACAAGTGTCGATGATTGTTCCCTGCGGCAATACAGCGGAATCCGATGTTGTCCTCAGCATATACGACTCTTCCGTTCTCCATGTACTGAGAGAACAGATTGCAGACTATCGCCCGCTGCTTTTCCGCTGTCTCCTCCGTTCCCGGCTGGCAGATAAGGAGCAACTTCTTGACGAGGTAGCCGCTCTCTCCAGCGTTGGCATCGGTTATGATTTTTCCCTTCATCAGGCGGTCAATGACAACCAACGTCTGTATGTCAGGATGTATCAAGCACACCGTCAGTTCGCACTGTTCCACGTGGGTAGCCATGAACGGGATAAGCTCCCCCACTCCCCAGTCCGAATAGCTGAAGAAGTGAGCGCAGGCAGAAAATCCGTTCTCCTGCTCCTCACACCGTTTCATTATCTGCGTCAGTTGCTTGGAGTAACAGCAAGGCTCTATGTATCGAGCAGTATCGGAAACGGGGTTAGTCATCGTCCTCCGCTCCTTTCGCACTGTCTTCCGCGTCAGGAACAATGACGCTTCCGGGGGATAGGTTCACAATCTGCCAGCCCTTGCTCATGGCGGCAGAAAGTTTCTTCATGGCACACACGCAGAAGTCTCGGTTGTCATACTCCAGTTTATATTCCACGCCCCGCTCTATGGAAGTGGCCAACACATGACAACTCCCTACGGGTTGATAGGCGGGTATCTGGAACTCTCGAATGCGAGCCACGTTGATAAGTAGCTCGTTGTATCTGATGAACATCATAATGATAAAGGTCTATCGGTTACAGAAAAAGAAAACGGATTGCAGAAGCACACGGCAGCCATGCCACCATCCTGCTCCGCAATCCGCATCTGGATTGTTATCTATCGCCTGCACTGTCAATTGCCTGCAGCTTTCCGTTTCCGACAGGAGCAGCATTATCACCGGTGACAGATGGCGTTTCCTCTTCCTGCGCATCCGCTTCGGATGCGTTCTTGGCGGCTATTTCGTCATCGTCGTTGAAACCCGAGACGGTTACGCCTGCCTCCTGACACATTTTGTAGGCCTTCTTCGGCACATTCTCTCCCCACTCCATCAGCTCACGGATGCGCAAAGAGAGTTGCTCCCTGTATTCGGGCGTAATCTTCACGTCACCCCGGCGCACATATTTCTTGTTCAAATCGATGCGGGCACTCTTACAAATCTCCTTCATTTCCTCGTCCTGCATGGCTTCAATTTCCACCTTGGTGTATTCACCACTACGCTTCATGGGCATCTGCATCGTTGTGCTTTCTTCCGTGTCATCGTCATCATCGTCCGATGTCTGACCGGTAAATTTCTTATAGGCTTTGTCGATGCGGTTCCATAGGTCACGGATTTTCTGTTCCAGCTTCACGCACTTCTTGGCAAGATCTCCACGTGCTTCGTCACTCACACGCGGATCATCGACCAGTACTTCAAGGTTGTGGCGATAATCGGCCAATTCCAGATACATGCTTTTCAATCCGTCCGCTTCTTGGCGCAAGGCGTTGGGGAGCTTATCAGCATACTGCGACAAGTGTTCGGGGCGGCGGCCGTCCACATCTACTTCTTCAAACTTGCGCTGCTTCAGTGTTCCGTCCTCCTGAGGCACACCTGCATCGGGAACTACCGCCATCCACTTGCGTTTGTCTCCCGCCTCGCGCACCTTTACCTTGGATAAGCCCGACTTGTCGCGTACATCCCTCAGGAAAGCGTTCAGTTTTTCTATTGCTTTCTTGGCTTCATATCGTTGCACGTTGCTGATAAACATCTGTGCACCGCGCAGGGCAGATGCCAGTCGCACACCTTCGTCAAAATCCTTTTCGGGCACTGTCATCCAGCTTTCGGCATGTGCCATCAATTCAGGAAAAGTTTCTTCGGTCCACTTATCCACACGCTGGATATAATCTCTTTTTTCTGTTTCATTCATTACCTTATAGCTTTTTAAAAATTCTCTCTTATCTATCATATCTCTAAAAATTAAAAGTCTGATTTTGATTGTTTTTACTACGAAAGTCGGAAAAGAAGCGTAGCCGGAATAGGACAAAAGAAAACCCGCACAAAGCTGATGTCTGGGCGGGTTTTCCGGTACATTTGTTAATGATTAGAGGCGCGTCTACTCGCCTTTTGTCTCTGTTTATTCCCCGGCAGAAGGTGTTACGGCTGCCTTGGTGATTGTTCCCGCCCACTTGGCAAAACCGTATCGCATCGGAGAAGCGGTAACCGTAACGGTAATACCACGATCAGAATCGGGAGTATCACCCGTATCTCCTTCCTGCGTCACTTCCGGCGTGAATACCGGATCGTAGAGTACATAGAACTTGCCGCTACCGTCTTCTACCATCCAACCTGTGTCCACGTTGTTAATAGTACGGCCGATAAGTGCCATGGTTTCCATATCGTTGTTCACGACAAACGTCAGTACGTTGCTGAATCCACCGCCTTGCGGGTTGGAAGAGAACGTCACCTTTCCGGATTTCTTCTTGGTTCTGATTTCATAAGCACCTTTGCCTTCGGAGAAGGCGAAAGAGTCCTCCGTGAAACCGGCCTCTGAATCCGAGTATTCGGGAGCCGCTGTCAGGTCTTCTGGAAAGAAAACGTAAACCTTGCTACCTATACCGGAATAGTTCTCGGAACAGCTTGCGGCAGATGAACCTACATGTTTAAGTGTACATGCCATATCTTCTGTTTTTTTAATGGTTAAAGTTTAGGATATGCCTGCCGGGTGGTAGTCCGGCAGGCTGTTATCCGTTAGTTTTTCTCTGTGATTACCCTGCCGATTCGTCGTCGCCAATGGCTTCCAGCGTGATAGGAATACCTCCGGTCACAATGGTACGCGGGTTAATAGTCACGTTGTCGCTCCACTTCTTAAAGACCTTACCTTCTTTAGGAGTAGCCGTAAGGGTTACGGTTTCACCGGCAGCGTAGTTGGTCTTGTCGGGAGATTTGGTGACAGACGTAAACACTTCCGGATCAAACTTCAAGCTGATGGAGTCGTTCTGGTAGTCGCCATTCAGCGCATCGAGCGGAGTGTTTGTGCCGCTTGATACACAGAGCTTGTCGCCCGTAATCTGACGGATGCGGCAACCTTGTGCGCTCTGCACCTGGTAAACGATTTCGTTAGCATCGTCGTAGTTGCGTTGCACGAATACCTTGTTCCAGTCGTTGAGCGTGTCGCAGCCGAATTCCAAATTACCGGGAACGGTGGCAATCATACGGGCGCCCTTACCAACGATAGGATTGGCAACGAGTTTTACGTTCGGCATACCGAGGAATCGGAAAGAGTCGGTTGCAGCATCGGGGCTTTGCATACCAGTGTACTTTTGCAAGTAACCGTCCACAATCAGCATCTTCGTTTCCGGAGAACAGAGTACGTTTACCAGCGGAGCAGCTTTCAGACGCGGATGCCATGAATTGTAGAAGTCCTGGAAAATTCTGAAGTTCTCGGCTTCATCACCTGCGGTTTGTTCCACAATCGGGTCAATTTCCTTGTAGTTGAAATAGCTTTCGGCAATCTTGCCTGCATTCATCTCTACGTTGATCAAGGTATTGAAACCGTCGTACAAGCCCAGTGCGTTGTCATCGCCCAGGGCACGATTACCGAAGAACAGGTTGGACATTACGTCTTCGCTGTATGCTTTTCCGATTTCGCGGATAGCAAACTCAGAGTTCGGAGCTTCGTAAGTACCGTTTGTGCCCAGCACAGAGAACGGCTCTTTTTCGCGGTAGTTTTGAATATTGTCCGGGTAGCGATTCCACGAAAGGTGGACTTCCAATTTGCGCTCTTCCATGTAGCCCAGGGAAGAGTTGATTTTGTTACCTGCCTTGTAGGCGCGGGCGGTTCCACCTTTGCGGTTGAACACCATAATTGAGTTACGGTATTCCACGCCGGTGAGGACCTTGATGCCCAACTCGGCAAAAATGTCTGCGTTGAGCAGAACGGGACTCGTGATGATATCAGGAGCCAGCACATCGGTCAAATGTTGTACTTCCTCAAGGGAAAGCATTCTGTAGGTATCTGCCATTTTAAGTTAAGGTTTTTGGTTTGTAAATTTGTTATTTGTTGCAGTTTCCCTCCCCGGCACAGGTGGGGCAATGCGTTGGTTTAGTTACTACTTGTTGAAGCGGTTGTCTAACTTAGACATGCGTTCCTTGTAGGCTTTGGATGCTTCATCCAAAGACATTCCGTCATGATATACGGGTTTTGCAGCCAGTTCAGGTTCCGTTTCCGTTGCACCCACTGCGTTGTCGGTGGGCGGGGTTTCGGGTTTAGGAGCCTGGGTGGTTACTCCGCTCAGTTCTTTCAGTTCGGCTTCTTTTGCTGCCAGTTGCTTCTGTGCTTCCTCAAACTGCTTGTTGGCAGCTTCGGTGGCAGCGTTGGCGACGTTCAGAACTTCTTCGTGAGAGTCTTGCAACGTCTTAATGTCGGCAAGATGGGCATCATTCAGTGTCTTCACGGCTTCTTCATGAGTCCGGTTCAACTCTTCAATAGCGATCTGATGCGCCTGATTCAAGTCGGCAATCGCCTTTTCGTGTTCTTGCTTCATTTCTTCAATGCGGGCATTCAGCTTGGTCACTTCGTCCACTTTGGCATCGAGCGAGGTCTTGTTCTGCTCCGCCTGCGTGAGGGTGTTCTCCAATCCTTCTGCCAAATCCACATGAAGATAGATACTTTCATCCTTGCCAACGCCTAGCTCATTCAAGCCCAGCGCAGCCATGATTTTCGGATATTCCTTCATTGTCAAATTGTTTTTGGGGTTATTAATCTCATTTGTTCTCTGTTCGTTGGTTCCGCTACTTCCTGCGGTGGAAGATAATGCAGAAGCGGGTTTCTGCTGCACGCCTGCCATTTGGAGCACGATGTTGATACAGTCGCTCAGAGTGCTTTGCCCATCGGTCAGTGAGCCTATCACATCGCCTGCATTATAGATGCGTCCCGTGAGTTGTTCTTCTGTCACGGAGGGGCGGTAGGTGCGGACGAGTGTCTGGAACTGGGTGTTCAGTTCGTCCACTTCGGTTTGCAGCTCGTTGTCATCGCCTTCGGCAGCGTCGCGAAACTCCTTGTTCTTGAAAGGGGACTCTTTGCCATAGACTTCTACGTAGCGTTCCTGTGTGCGGGTGTCAATGGCTCCGTTCGGGGTGGCGTAGAAGGCACACATGGTTCCGATGCAGCCGATGCGGTCCATCGGGTTGATGAAGTATATCCGGTCGCACATGGCGGCGAGTGCCATACCAGCACTGGCACAAAGTCCGTCAATCAAGGCGATGACCGGCTGGCCTTTAGCACGCACTTGGTCGATGGCGTACTGGAAATCGTTCTTGGAAAAGGCAGAACCACCGGGGGTGTTGATATAGAAGATGTGGCCGACGCACTGGGGTATGTCGCTGGCACGCAGCATCTGATCACGGTAGTTCTGGCTACCGTAAGAGCAGGCATCGCCGTTTCTCAATATCGGGCCTTCTACGGGGATGATGTTGATTACTTGATCATCATCTTCTAAATCTTCCCACCAAGAAATGCGTTCTGCGTTTCCGGCGTATATCTTTTCTATGAAACCATCGGCTGCATGTGACAGATAGGGAACACCCGTCATGCTTCCGTCCTTCTCCCATTGTGTATTCAGGGAGAAAGCTGCTTCCATTGCTTTTTTGTAATTCGGGAACACTTCGGGGTAGAAATCCCAGAAGCGAGTGCCCAATATTTCGAAAGATGCGCTTTTTGCCATTTCGTTTCTATTTTATCATGTTTCTTGAAGCGAAATTACTACCGCAGAGAGGCGATTTGAAGGACGAAAAGAAACAAAAAAGCAGGTGTAAAAGGCTGAAATCGAGAGTATATAGGGCGTTTCAGGCATTAAGAAAGGAATTGACGGAGACAAACAACCGATACGACGGATGCGTAGCAGCAGAAACAAGGAAGCAATGCAGCCGCCCCGAAAAGAGAGCGGCAGAAAGAAAAGTCAGAAAAGAAAAGCAGGGGAAAAAGAAAAAGCAACCGCACACCACTGCGAAACTGCCCTGCAAGTTTAACTTAGAAAAAAGAAAAAGATAATCATCAATCTGCCTATACCTTACTATATAGGCAAACGCATGTATGGAGCGTTAAAGGATGCGTTGCGCCCCCTTAACATTGACAATGGTCAGCTCACAACTAAGGTCGCCCTCGTCCTCCTGGTATTCAAAAAGATAAGCGTAGTCGTAGCTCCTCACCAAGTAACCAAGCCCTCCGTAAGTGCTGACAATTAAATGTTTGCGTTCACGCTTCAGCTCGTCCAAACGAGTGTAGTCATCTTTTGTGGGGGCCTTCACGCTCCACTTCACAGTCACCTCGAAGCTCTCGCCGCCCACACCCACCTCACTCTTCTCCGTAAGTTTTGCGGTGGATGCTTTTAGGGGGACTTTCACATAGCCGGAGGTCAGTGAAGAAAAGTCACCATCGGCAGGGGTGAAGTCCGAAGTGCAGAGAGCCTTGTTCAAGGTGGCGGCAGGTTCGTTAAAGCTAATGCCCGCAGGAGGGTATGCTTTTATCGAGGTGAGCAGTTGGTAGTTGTTCTCATTACAGTTCATTTCAGGTCTTTTTTATAGGAGTTATTTATCGGGCGACACACCGGTAGACAAAAATGCATAAGATTTGTCGCTTTTTTAATATTCTTTCACGCCTACGTGTATGTAAATTGTGCATCATATTTATCTTCCATCAATGTGCGGCTTTGTTCTATCTCTTCTATCCTCCGCTTACGGAAACGCTGGTCGTAGCGCACCATGTTCTCGTAATGCCTCATATCTATCTGATGAAGGGACATGAAATCGGCCATCACATTTTCACGGGTGACTTTCGTTCCTTGGATGCGTGCCCGCGTGAAGCAATCGTCCACAAACTCCATGAAGTCCTGCCAGAACTCACGGACAATCAGCTTACGCAGTTCTATCGCTCCGAAACGGCTGATCTGCCAGGTGTTCGATGTCTCCACAGGCTTTCCGAAGCGCGACACGATGGCAGGCATCCCGATGGCAATGTAGTTTTTCCGCTCCTCTTCTTCGGGCAGGCTGATGTTGATATCGAACACGGAGTTGCCCCGCCTATAATTGAAGGCGGTTTCACTAAAGGAGAAGGGTGTCAATGGGGACATGCTGCCATTGTTCACCACGCTGCGGCAAATCAGGTCGTATGCCTGTGAAGTACTGGGGAAGTAAATAATGCCTCCGTACTTGGAAAGCAGAAAGCTGCGGTAATAATCGCTCACTTTCAGATAGAATACATTGATTTTCTCTTTGGTCAAGGTCTTCTTCATGGGAAAAGAGAACTATTTAATCAGCTAATAATGCGCAATTTACAAATTATTCGGAAGTTATGTAAAATTTCAGTAGGTTAAAACTATATAATAATAGGCTCAGAAACTGTTCAGCGAGGTTCAATTAAATTTAAGCAATCGACCGCAATATGCTCGCAAAGTCTATTTTAAATCTTAATATCTTTATTATCAATATTATATATATATAAAAAAAGAATATAGAATAAGATTGCGTATAACTTTATGCTGTTTCACGCTTTTTCTTGATTTCGTTGCTAACTGCCGACTGCTTCCATTCACTCCTCTAGCAATTCTATTCTTTTTTGTTATCCTTGCGCCTGCTCTTTTTTCTACTTAATAATAGATATAAAGGAAATTCATAGGAAAGCAGACGCGGAGGGGAGCGAACTCCGTTCGCAAAAAACATCCCCTCCCCGACTGCTTTCCAGAGATTTTCAATTTGTTTCATTTTTTCTTGTATTTTTTTGGATAGTTTTATGTTGTGTACGCAGAAAGATACTCCTTTTAACCGATGTATTATTATGCAATTTTCATACTTTACTATGCTATTTCAGGGGTAAAATCGTGTTTTTTTATTTTTCTTTTTATTTCGTTTGAGCATTCGCCAAACGAGTAATTTTAAGACAAAATAGTATATATCATTGAATATGTGATAGTTACAGCGTGCAAGTATTCGTCCCGACATTGCGAGACTGGCTAATTCCCCGCAATGTAGATGGGTGGTGTAAAACGGTCTTACGATTTTTTTTTTGTAATTTATAGTTATCAAATATCACACAAAGATTGAGGTTTATGGTAAAGGGGAAACGGAGTACACCGCCAACTTCTTCTGACAAAGGCAGCAAACCTATTTAGTGATTACCTGCTTTCTCGAAAGAGGATTGCTGCCTTTATCTTTCGGCTATTCGCCTCTGACTAAATGACAAGCTACAAAGCAGCAAGTACCGTTCGATGCTCTGCTGGATGAAGTTTCAACAATTCACGGTGTAAACTACGCATAAGTGAAAGGTGTCATCGAAGCGTTGATAGACCGCATGAGCATATTCATAGACTACGTCATAGCCGTGAAGATAAGATAGTTCGGCAGCTTCAATCCGACATTCAACTCCAAATCGGAATCTACCCAGATGCCCCGAGTGACGACAACGTGACGAGAAGGAGAGCGGCAGCGCCCGTGGCGGTGGCGGCAAAGGCAGAGCGGACTTTGAATAACAGTGGCCCGCACATAAGTTTTACACCTTATTATATATAGCACTAAGGTTTTGCCAGACTTAAATTTCAAGGAATAAGACTACAAGAAAAATTTCGTCCCGAATCATGCTTATGAGTGATACCATAAAAATAAGTAGGGCAGGTCGTTTTCCAACCTACGTTTTTTTTCTCTCTAATTGTTAATTAAACATGGATTTTTTTGTTTTTATTGCATTTATTATTGCATTAATGATAATATATGATATATTTGTATCGTCTTAAAGCTCTACTCTCAGATTGAAGATATGACAAATCCATCTGCTTGTATAGCGTCACATATTATACATAATTACAAAGAAAAAATGAAAGCAATTAACGACTTTTTATTAGGACTATTCACGGGTAATGATGAATCGAGACCTGTATTGATGTTTCCGAACTTAAAAGACGGCATAGTTTGTGCATCTGACGGACATGTGCTGATATCTATACCTGAAGATGAATTAACTATAAAGTATAACTCGGTCGAAAAGTATCCGAATGGGAATAAGATCATTTCTGATATGGAGTCAGAAACGCTTCGAAGTATTAAGATTGACATTGAAACCTTAGCAAAGGAACTGACAAAATGTAGATTTGAAGCGGACAAATTGATTCTTAAATGCAAAGAATGTGATGGAACTGGAAACGTAGAATGGGAATACGAAGATAAAGAACGTAATGATCATTACAAAACTGATGACTGTCCATTGTGTGATGGTACAGGAAAAGACGAACAAAATAATCCGTTCCCCAAGATAATCGTATCGACATTTGACAAAGAGGAGAACGTTATCCAGATTTCCATAGGTGACTTACTTTTTCACCCATACCAAATTTATCGTTTGTTTATGGTGGCTGTATCTAAAGGTTACAAAGAGATTGAGATGTTTTACAACCCACATCAATACGGCCAAACATTGACATACTTCGGGAATGTAAAGGTGCTTGTGATGGCAATGCTAAAGTCCAACAAATAAATAAGAAGATATGATTATATTTACTTTCAGAGATATTATAGCTGCAGTGATTCTAAGTATAAGTTTAGGAACATATGTACTAAATGACACTAACAGATGCAACGAGTAGAACGACATATCATCCTAAGAGACGAGAATTTAGATAATCTC
>ERZ1036446.125-NODE-125-length-47167-cov-92.556291_pt1 | contig 47167 bp, 70 predicted proteins | sample MGYA00514226_ERZ1036446 | MGnify/ENA primary metagenome ERZ1036446 (study PRJEB33795, sample SAMN09464922) | human gut metagenome | host: Homo sapiens | place: USA: Stanford, California | collected 2016-07 | study: EMG produced TPA metagenomics assembly of the...
ATGATTATCTGGATAACACATGCAGAATCCCGTGAGCGCACCTTTTGTGAAGAAAATACATTCCGGACGGATGAAACGCAATATTCATCCGTCCGGAATGTCGGTCAAGAAAACATCAGAGGATATTGAAAAATGCAATCCCTTGTGAACTACCGCTAAGTCTTTAGCTTAGCGGTAGTTCACGGACCCGTTCCTACTTTGTAGAATTGGTAGGCCATATATCAGAGGAAACAGTAAGGAAATACATCGATGATCAAAAGAGGGTTTGATACGCTATCATCCCCTGCCTAAAGACAGGGGATGATAGCGTAATTCTTAAGAAGGAACAAGGTCGCATCTATGATATCTCTCAGAATGAGACCTTGTTCACTCACGTTAGACAGAAGTTTGTTCTGAAATCACTGTTTCTCCCTTGAAAACCATCTACCTATGACAATAAGGGCCAAAACATGCGCTCCGACTCCCCACCACAGCAGCCACCGCTGCCACCCGTGTAACTTGTTGACGTAAACCGTTTCACCGGGCACGGGTACAGGATAGGGGATGGTGTCTGTACGCACCTCTTCGCGAATCTTAGTATTTCCCTCAGCTTTTGTTCCCGGTTTGGTACCTAAAGAGTGGCTTAGCTTTCCTCCGGAATAGGATGCATAGCTATAGGCGTAAGGATTTTCCAGATAAGAGGTTGTATCTATGCCGGCTTCGGGATACAACGATACACTGTCTTTATAGGGTTGAAGTACTACTTGCACCAAAGTATCCCGCACTGTTACCGTTTTCGTCACCTTCTTTTCAACAGGGATGTATTGAACCTCTCGCCTGGCTGCGCATCCGGCAAGCACAAATAGTATCGCCACCAGCAGTCCGATAGCTACCACCTGCAACAGCAGTGTACCGAAGCGCATCCACCATGAAAGATTTTCCGTACCAAAGACTTCCTCCATCAATGAGATGTATCGGTGATCGGCTATCCGGTTATAGGCACGAATATAAGGATCTTCGGTCAAAGTCTTTTTCGGCTCGACCTGAATATTATTTTTATCTGTATCTTTATTCATAAAGTATCGAATTTCTTAGTTACGCAGAAACTTTATGTAAGCGTCTGCCATTTTGGTGTCGTATTTGTTCTGTTCGTAGTCCAAGCCGTTGTATCGGCGGACAAAGCTCTCCCAATCTTTGGATATCAAATACTTATCCAGCTTCAGACTGAGGATGAGCTGGGCGAATAGCCGCAGTTGTGAGGCTTCATTGGTACACATATCTTCTACGAATTCTTTTACTGTCCGGCACCCACAAGCGATATAATTAAAACCCATGATTTGAAACGCTCCCCAAGAAGCGGACATCAGAGCACTTTCATGGTCTATCTGTTCTGCTTCGTTCAAACGGTCATATTCCTTTATGCCGCCTTTGTACTGTGACTTATCCCACTTTGGATATACCACATTGGGGTGACTATTGGCATATATTTCCGGGGCCATGCCTTTCTTCTTAAGTTGTGTCCAGAAGATGTGCCCCTCGAAAAGTATGGGAGGCACGTTGGGGGCGATGAATGCCCCGTGTTTTCCTGTTTCCACTTGCTGCACTGCCTTCACTGCAGCTACATCGCATCCTATCATGCGGGCCACTTCCTGATACTGTTGTTCTGTAATCATAATCTATGTTGTTGTTAATGAACGTCTGTATGGCTGCCGAAACATTCCGTTTCCTGCTTCGGGTCGCTTATATTCTCTTTATCTGTTTTGGCGGCTTGTATTTCCAGTTCATTCAGCGTCATGCCTATCTTGTTTTCAATCTCGTCTTTCAGATACTTGCGGAACAGCCGGATGAATGGAAATTCGGGATGAATAATGAGGATGCTGGCACTGAAGCTCCACAGTTCGCAGGCGCTGGCAAGTGCGGAGACTATGGCGGTCATTACGATGGAGTCGTTGAAAAGGATGCGCTCTATGAGGTAGGCGGCTACGAGGCAGGAGGCGTAACTAGTTATCTTATCCACCGTGCGGCGGCCTATTTCGCTACGACAGAAGTTGCCTTGGCGCAACGAGGCGCGAATGCCCCAGTAGAGGTCGAACACGATAAGTACCAGCACCACGAGGAAGGGATACCAGATGGGTGCAAAGAAGTTGATGACAAGCAGCAAGAAGGCTGTGACTCTGCCGGGTAGGTTGTCCAGCGGTTCTAAAAGCCGGGAGGCATAATAGCGGATGTTTTCGAGAAAATTCATTGTTCTTTCGTTGTTAAGGGTTTGGATAATTCGTTTCTTGTACTACGAAGTTAAGGGCTGGAGGAACGTGAATGAAGGACAAAAACGGAAAGGCGGCAGGTGCTTCTATGCACATTGCCGCCTCTTTTTCAGAATACGAACTTTTTGAATTGAAGTCTTGTCTGTCTTGACTTGTCTAAAATTACTATTTACCTAAACGAACTATTAACTTAATGATCTTCTCTTCTTACATATAAGGTATAGGCTTACTTCTTTTTCTTCGTATCTTCTTTGGCTTTTATTCCTGCACGCTCCAGTTTGCGGCGCTGCTGGCGGTTCATCGGCAGCATCTCGCGGGAGGCATTGTCAAGCATTATCCGCTGTTCGTCTGTCATCGCGTCTGTCACCTGCTTGCGGGTGCATCCGCGCAATATCATGCTGAGTATTTGTAGTGGTTCCATGTTTCTACAATTTAGATATTAGGTTTAAACGGAGACCATAAGAAAAACAATATTAAAATCCACATCCACGATATGTCTGTAGAAGACGATTTTAACTGTTGATCGCTAGTAGCCTCTCTTTTCATTCTCCGCAGGCGGATTATATCCCTCTTTGTCGGAGATTCACTTTGCTTCTTCATTTTTTTCTCCTGATGGCATAGAATTAAAATATTTTCCAATAAGAGATGTGGGATCAATCACAGAATCTGTATCCGGAAGATTAATACCTTCTGTTAGAAATCTATAGATTTTCTCAGCTTTCTCTGTAAAGTCTTTGGCTTCGCTATCTATAGCGAGACGGGCGGCTTCCACCTTTGCATCTGCTTTTGTTTTCATACTTACAAATTAAGTATTTGTTTAAAGTAACTCCGCAAATGTCTATGTAATAATCGGGATAAGAAAGCAAAACAGGGAGTGTATAGAGAATGAATAGGGAGTGAATAGAGATACATCAAACATCCTTCATTTCAACACCTTCAGCTCCTTGCGTATTCGTTCCTTCCCGCAGTGGCAATCACAAAGAAACATTACCACATCCATAGCTAGAAGCCCGTTGATGTCCCCCGTCAGATAAGCCACCTCTTCGCCTTCATGCCGAATGCCCGTTGCAGAGCAAATATCATCAATTAAATGCCGAAGCTCGTGTTCAAAACTGTTCAGGAATTCCGGCGGGGAACTATGCAGACCGATGACCATCACCGTTTCGCGCAGGCGCTTGTTGCTATACGTGAATCCGGAGTCCATCGTCTTGCTTCGTAGATTTCCCTCTACACGCCGCTGAAGTTCTTCAGGGCAGTCTATGCGCTGCAAATCGGCAAGAATGTGCTCGGTGTGGTAATCGGTCACGGCATAATAGGCGCAGAGCGTCCAGTCGTATCGCTCGATATATACTTTCCTTTCTATCATGGCGATGTGTCTTTTTTACGTCAGCTCAAAGGCCTACAGCATTTCCTCCCACATCAGCGGACAACCTTTGGCTATGGTGTCGGCATAGTAGTGATCCAGTGCTTTGGTCTTCTGGCCGTCTTTATCGTCCAGGAAGTCTTTTACGAACATCATCACATTCTGCTCGCTGGTGATGCTGCTACCCAGATAGTCCGCCCGGCACATGCAGGCTACATAGACGGCATCATAACCCTCGTTGTTCTCTAGCGTCACACCGTACTGTTTCATACTCTGCTCCAGTTGCTCGCGGGTGTAGGGCGTTATTTTCTTTCCGTTGCGGTCGCGCATCTTCTCTACGGCGACTTCACAAAGTTTCTTGCTGAAATGCCAGCCATATTGTGCCAGATATTCCTTCATGCCAGAAGGAAGTTCTTCATAAATATCCAGTCTGTCCATTGTCTTCTTCTCTTAAATTGTTTCTTAAATCTGCGGTAAATGAAAAAAGCGGAATGCTGTTCGCAAGATTGGTATTCCACACGCCCCCGCTGCCGGCTTCCGCTCGTTTCTGTTTTCTCTTTCTCGAAAGAGGAGAGGACGGAGGAGTTTCGTATTCCTTCCGCCTGCTCCGTGATTACCTTCGTAGGCATTACTGTCGGTTAATACCTGCGTCGGTTGCGGCGTACATACCCGTCGCGAGTCACCCGGCTGTAAGGCCCAGTGCCGCGAACGCCTTGACGTTCGCCATATCCGCCACCATACGAACCACCGCCTGAACCGCCGTACATGCCGCCGCCACTGTAGCGTTCGCCATATTCGTCGTCATCGTCGTCGTCTTCATAGCGTCCGCCTTCCATTTCGCGTTGCGCACGCTCGTAACCTTTTTTCATGCCTTTTTCGTAGGCACGGCGGAGTTCTTCGTCGTCGCGATCATCCATGCCATCGAAGCCGTGACCCACGCCCATTACTTTCCATCCCATATTCATTAAGATTTTGTTGATTTATTACTACCGCCGCTTGCCGGAGCCGCAGCGGGTGTCAAGGCCTTAGCAAGCATATCCTGGATGTTCTGCAACGTCCCTTCCAGTCCACCTACCTTATTGTTCAGTTGGGTGATGTTTTCCTCCATCGCCTTTTCTTTGGCGAATTTGGGGTTCAGTTCCTTCAGCATGTCTTCGCAGGCGACTATCACCTGACGGTGATGGTCCACGCTGTCCACTATGTCGCGGCTGCGTTGAAGCATAGCTTCTACTTCGCTGTTCAGTGCGTCGCGGCTGCTGCTTACGGTTACGTTCACGCCTTCCTGATTAAGGTCGGCCACGGTGAGGTTTGCCGGAAGTTGGTTATAGGTGTAGGTGCTTTCACCTACCTTCACTTTCACGTCCACCACCATTTCCTGATTGGGTTGGTAGCCGTTGAACTGGTTCGGAAACTTGGGCGCAGGGGTGCTTACGCTTACCACCGAGCCTACTTCACATCTTGGGTTCTCACCTTTGTAGAGGATGAAGAACGGATTTGCTTGTCTAAGACCTTGAAACATGATTACTCTCGTTTTTTTTTGTTTTTACTTACGCTCGCTTTAGGCGAGTGTTTCTTACTACTACTGCTTGGCAGCTTTCGTTACCGATGCCGGTGCAGGGGTTGCTGCCGCTTCCTGGGTATTTCCGCTTGCGTTGGCTGAAGGCGCAACGGTTGCGGTGTAACTTAGGATGCGCAGCGTGCCAGTACACTTGTTCAGGTAGGCCCACATTTCCGTAGGATTCACAAGATTTGCCCCCGTCACTTGTGTCCCGGTATGGTCCACTATCGGAATCTTGCTGGTTCCCGCAGTCGTGGAACTGCCCGAAACGGTGCTCTGTCCGCTGCTCGGAATCACCACCATGACCGGAAAGTTTTCGCCTCCGGCAGGCACGGTATTGCGTACTTTCAGCAGCACGAGACTTTCAGCAGGCAGGGCATTATACTGGCAGGGATTGATTCCGAAGTCCACGCTTTCTTCCGTCAATTGGACGGCATTGGTGCTGAGTTCGAAAATTCCTCCCGTATCGAGCCGGGCAATGCGTGCAGCGTTTCCTTGCAGGCACATCGGATTCAGAATCCCGAAGGGTGCAAAGGGGTTCATTGGGTTGAATGGATTAAAAGGAATCATAATCTGCCTCCTTTCTTTCATTAGCAACCACAACCACTGAGCGTCGATGCGTAAGGATTGACATTCACACCATAGTTTACGGGGATGAAGCTGCCCATTGCCGGCACGTAGGGGATGGTCACAGTTTCAGGCTGCTTGCATTCAATCTTGGCAAGGCGTGCGCTGAGGTCGCCGAGAGCTGCATTTACCGGGGCAATGGTCTGAGCCGATACCTGGGCAAAGTAAGCGTTCTGATGTTCTTGTGAAATTTGTCCCAACAGCGCAGTGCGTTCGGCAGTCAAGTTGTTGATCTTATCTTGCATTACGCGGGTTTCGGCAGCGTCCAGCTTAGCCAGGATAGCTTGGGTTTGAGCCAGAGTAGCATCTCGCAGGTTCTGTGCGTTACCGTTCATGGTGTTCACCAAGGTATTCGTCTGGTTGCAGTTGGCCAACTGGTTTTCATAGCCCATGCGGGTGATGTTGTTGTTGGTCTGGCAGCAACAGTCGGCAATCTGGCGCCCGATTTCGCAAGACTGATTCTGCACGGCATTGATAATCTGCTGGCTCGACATGCCTACTTGGTTTCCTACTTGCTGAATCTGTCCCTGTATGCCACAGATAGCACTTTGCAATTGCTGCGTGGAGCAGCCTAAAGAACTGGACAGTTGGCTGATTGCAGTTCCGTTACCTTGAATAGCATTCATAAGCAATTCACGACCCGCGTCGTTGTTAAGTTCACTGGGGAGTCCGTTCTGGTTTCGTCCGTTTCCGCCGAATCCGTTGCCGCCCCAGCCTCCCCACAGGAAGAACAGCACAATAATCCAAATCCACCAGCATCCGCCGCCACCCCAGGCATCCTGGTTGTTCCGGCCGTTCATCAAAGCTGCAATCAAGTTCGGATCCATGCGGTTGCTGCCGCCACCCATCAATCCGGGCAGAAGAGCCATGATGTCGAACTTTGAGCCACCGGAATTGGAGGATTCCGGTTGGACAAAAAATGTCTTGTCACTCATAATTTTTTTTGAGATAAGAAGTTTCGAAGGCAGGAGGACTATCCCCCTGCGCAGCAAAGGTGAGGAGAAGGATAGGGACACACGGCATGAAATAGGGAGGGGCGGGGGAGTGATTAGGGAATGATTAGGGAGGGGAGAATTAGATTAACATGCTCCATCTCTAAAGGAATGAGCCCTCTATTCACGCCTTATCGTAAAATTTTTGTCTTTAGAAGGTTACGATATCAAATGATACAAAAATTCTTAATTACATAAAAAATAACGGTTTGTTTATTGTATAGTAAACGAATCGTTATTATATTTGCACTGTGTTTACGACACAGAGATGTTTGATAAGGTTGAAGGTCTCAATGACCGTGAGGAAATGCTTGACCATTTAAGATTCCTCATCCGATATGAAAGAGAAATTCTCGAAGACGGAATCATTTTTTCAGAATCGGAATTCTACGATGAGCTGTTCAGCACTATTGTTATGATAGCCGACAGTCTCAAAGAAGAATGAAAGTTTGGGAGTCTCTTTCGAGACTCCCTTTCATCAACCTTATCGAACATCTTCTTAAAAAAAATAAGGTTATGGAAAGACAAACAGAAGAAAGAATCAGAGGGATTGTCAGTAAATTCCATTTGCTGCGCACAAAAGAAGGTAGTGAGGAATTTGACCGGATGTGGCGGGAATTGAATGCAGAAATTCCTCTTGAGGAGCGCGGTGAAGCCGGGCGTATACTCCGCGAGGAAATGCGGAACGCCCGCGAGCAGAAAAAGCGTACTGACATCAATGTACGTGAAATATTAGGCGACCTGGGCAACGCGTTGTCTCTTTCATACATAGCCCAACACTATTTTAAGAAAGATCGCAGTTGGCTCGCCCAACGGATAAATGGGAATATTGTGAATGGAAAGCCAAGCGCTTTCACTGAGAGCGAACTGGGAATATTGAAGTTCGCACTTATGGATATGAAAAATAAATTATCGGAAACCATATTAAACATCAAGTAACTGTAAACACATTAAGAGAGGGTCCCGATATCCCTCTCTTTCTATTTGGGGTATTACGATAAGGCGTGAACTGAAAGCCTATTCCTTTAGGGATGGGAGTATGTCAATTGATATTGATTCTTCTTTTTATTGTATTTAATAAATAAAAATTAGATACTTAATTCTTTCTGTTCCTTCGCATCTTTACTTTCGCGCTACGAAGAATTCGATAGATTGTTTGCTCAGATCTTACGCTCGTTTTATTGGTGATTTCAACAATAGACATCCCAGAGTTATATAATTCTACTACTTCTTTTTCTACCTCTGGCGATATTTGTCTTCCACCACGGAGTGGGATATTCTTTCGTCTCAATATAGCCATTACAGTCGCTTGTGTAATATTAGCGTATGATGCTATATCCTTAAGAGTCCAATTATCAATATAATGCTGACAAACAAGCTCCTCTTCACTGTCTGTGATGTTCTTCCCTCGTCTTTTTCCAGTTATCATTTCAACATTAATGCTTACCGTAGCGTCTATCGCTAAATCATTTAAACTGCTTGATAAATCTTCTGTAATATACCTTGAAACTTCTTCCGCATCTACTGCTATTTTCTTGGTTTTAATATCATTATTATAAACAATATATCCATTCAGTACTTTTTCAACTTTTAGTTCCATTCAGTTTGCCCGTCATGCCGATAGCGCAGCGTTTAGTGTTTATTATTATAAGATAGTTACAAATTCTTCTCCAATACTAACGCTTCCTCTATGTTTCCACTGGACATTTTCGTTGCGACGTGAAAACATCTGTATGTCAATAGTCATATCGTTAGTAAGCTACTCACGCCTTCAGGCATGAGTAGCTTACTTCTTAAAAAAAAGGCTTCCACGAGTTGGAAGCCCAAATTAGAAAAGAGGTTGAATATTAGTGTTCAATTAATAATTCCGTTCTATCAGAACTTTACCCTCTCCATATTTTCAATCATTTCATTCCATTTGGCTTGAATCAGATTCTTCTGTTTCTCTCCTGCTGCAACCAATCCACTCTTATACTTCCGCATAAGCGACGGATTAATACCAATATATTGAGCAAATTCGGAAGCATTGATGTAAGGAAAACTTAAAAACAAAGCAGACATGTCATAACGATACTCTATTTCATACTCATCGGCATACCACTTGGGAAACTTGCCATGCCGTTCCTTATAAAAGTCAGCCTGTTCGTCAAGCACCTGCACAAAATCTTCCTTTGCCTCTTTTTCCGTCAGGCCGGAGCCTACCAGACCGGAGATTTCTTTGCAATAGATAGCATATCCGCCATCGCTTGCTTTCTCAATAATAGCTGTAATTGCTTTCATACTAACAGTTTTATAATTAACAGTTCAATTAAAACCACTCCCCGAAGGGAGTGGACGAACTTTTACAAGTCCTTTTTTACCTTCTTTTCTTTCAGCCCTGCGTCTTTCATCATTTTCTCCAGTGTTCCTCTCGGAATTTCCTTCGATGGATGACGACCGACCGGGATAAAGTAGTCGAAGTTGGGATTAACATACTTGTAGTGGTTCTTCCCTTTACTGATTGTCCAGCCTGCGCCTTCAATCAGCTTGTAAAATTCTGAATACTTCATGATTGATGCTTCTTTTTAATTAATAAATAATTAATTATTGAACATCAATAATCACATCATGTAAAAGAACGATTATTAATTGAACGCCACAAAGGTAACGTTTATGTTCCACTCTGCAAAATAAAAGAGGAACAAATATGTTACCTATAACGATAATTAACAAAATAGGGAAAACGAGTAGAATGTGGTTTGTGGAGAGCCAAAGCAAGCTGTTGCAACTGATGATGGATATTGAAACTAAGCGAGCGCAGCTGGACTTGTTTGGAATGTGGTGCACGCCATGACCGTGACTTCAACGCTGCATGCAACATCAAAGAATTCGGCTTGAAAGCCCTACCCACGGAGCGTGGGAAAGTCAAGCCTGTGGACTGCCCAACGGTGGATGACCGACCCCGTGTCCTAAAAAGCCGTGGCAGGAAGAAACAGGAAAAGAGAGGAGACAACTGTCACCGAAGCTCATGCCTTCAGACGTGAGTAGCTCACGTTAGGAAACACTCCGCAAGGGGTTGCTACCTTTCTCTTTTTGTCCTTCATTTGCCCTTCTCGTAGCTATAACTTCGTGGTAAATCAAGATAATTTATAGCGAAGATATGGCGACAAAAGGAATGACTGTACAAGCATCCGTGCTTTTCAATGGCACCCAAGCGATAAAAGAGCTTGAGCAACTTAAAAAGCGGGCAGAAGCACTTGACGCACAGATGAGTGCATTGAGGCAAAGTCTTGGAGAAGGCTATGCTGAAAATAAAGGCTACAAAGAGCTTGCCAAACAGTTTGAAACCGTAAATTCACTTGTAAGTGCAGGTACGGAGAAGATAAACTTCTATAAGAAGGCCATGGATAACATGACCGGAATGACCGTGCGCCAATTGCAAGCCGCTGCCACTCAAGCAAAAAACTTCCAACGCAGTTTCAGCGATAACTCTTCGCAGGAAGAAGTTAGTCGAACGGCCAATCTTCTGGATCGGATAGCGACACGCATCAAAAATCTGAAGAGCGGATTTACAGACACCATGCAGGTGGCACAGAATACTACCGGTATGACGGTTGTACAATTGCAACGCCTGCAAAACGCACTGATGGAAGAGCAGAAACTGGTTGCTACGGATGAACAGTCGTGGATCCGCTATCAGAACGCCGTAGATAAGGTGAGTAATGCCATCAATGCGTATGCCAATGAAAGCAAAAAGTTGGCTGCGGTAAATGTGGTGAATAATCTTGATGGAGCTAGCGAGAAAGAAATCAAAGACTCCATAAAAACTCTTCAGGAATTAAGAACCACCCTGGCTTACGGCTCCCAAGAATGGAAAGACATGAGCGTGCAGATTCAGACAGCACAGGACTATCTAAAAAACTTTGATGCAGCAGCCAAACAGAACACGATGGTGCAGCAGTTCCAGAACCTGCAAAACATTTCCGCATCCGCACTGGGGGAACAGAAGAAATATTGGACGGAGGTAAGGGATGCCGCAACACCGTATAGCCAGGAACTGGATGCAGCTAAACAGAAACTGGAAGCAATACAGCAATTGGAGCAAACGCGTACGAAATCCGAAGCAACAACTATCTTAAATAATGTGCAATCCGGTAACTTTACAGGTACTATTGCGCAGACTAAGGAAGCCATCCAACTTCTCGAAAAATACCGTTCCCTGCTCGATGTGAAAGACGTGCAGGGCATTATGGCCACAGATGATGCCATTGCCAAACTGAATAAATCGCTTGCAGACAGCAACAACCAATGGGCAAACTATAACGATGCACTGAAAGACGCTATAGCAGTGAAAGACGGCGCTTTCGCCGGAACTTACAAAGATTTGGAAAAAATACGTAAGTCTCTCGTAGAATATAAAGCACAACTGAAAACATCCGATATAAAGGGACTGACAGAGGTAAACAATGCGTTGCGACAAATAGATATCGCCCAGAACCGGGCTAAAAATGGTATAGTAGATATAAATGATGTTATTAAGAGTATAAAGACGGCTCCTCTTGACCAGCTTCAAATTGCCGCGAAACAACTGGAAGAACGACTGAACGGAGCAACCAGAGGAACGAGGGAGTTTGTGCAGGCATCCGCCGATTTACGGCAAATACGCGGACAGATACAAGCCACAAACCGGCTGTGGGAAAATCACGAGAACGTTATTGTACGCACCGCTAAGCGACTGGCAAGCTACGTGCTTATTTATGCAGGATTCAATCAGATTGTCGGGCAGATAAAAACAATGATATCCGCCAATCTTGAACTGTCCGATTCTCTCGCCGACATCCGTAAAACCACCGGTATGACAGAAAAGGCCGTAAGCAACCTGAGTCGGAGCATCGACCAAATAGATACACGGACCGGACAACAACAACTGCATGAACTGGCAGCCGTTGCCGGGCAGATAGGCCTTCGCTCGCAAGAAGACGTACTGGGCTTTGTGAAAGCAAGTAATATGATAACCGTCTCTTTGAACGAACTTGGAAGCGAGGGTACGGCTTCGCTGATGAAACTGGCGCAACTGACGGGAGATGTCCAAAAGTTAGGCGTAGAGAAATCCTTGTTGGCAATCGGTGGAGCTATCAACGAACTATCCGCTTCATCTGCTGCCACAGCAGGTCCTATTGTCGATTTAATGAACCGCTTGGGAGGTATAGCTGCACAATCACACATTTCGACATCCGAACTTGCGGCCATAGGTGCTACGGCAGATGCACTGGGACAGAGCATGGAAGTAACGGGCACGTCTATGAACAAGTTTATAGCTACACTTCTGTCCAGTTCCGACCAAATAGCGTATGCCGTGAATATGGATGCTAAAGCCCTGCGTGACATGCTTGAAAGCGGGAAGACAATGGATGCCATTATCGCCGTAATGCAGAGGATGAACGAAATGGGCGGTATTCAGGCGTTGGCTCCAATTATGGGAGACTTAGGTAGTGAAGGTGCCCGTATGACGGCTGTTCTCTCCGCACTGTCCAAGAACATTGATTTTCTAAAGGACCAGGTAGACTTGTCTCGCGAAGCATTCGCTGAAGCGACCAGTATCCAGAACGAGTATAATGTAAAAAATGAAAACGCCATAGCCATTCTTCAACGCATGGGAAATGCCATTAAAGAAGCATTTGTAAACAGTGGTGTAGTGTCGGCGCTTAGAGATATCCTTTCAGCAACAATGGACCTGTTCAACTGGTTTGCGAGGGGAGAATTCGCAGCGCGTGCATTGACTTCTGTTATTATCGGTCTGACTACGGCCTTACTCGCTCACCGGTTGGAATGGATGAGAAACATAAATGCAATGACCAGTGCAGTTGTTTTTTCGAAAATAGGCGGATGGGTTACTGTAGCCAGAACATCCATTGTCGCTTTTGGACGGGCTATGTTCACTGCATCGACCTATACAAACTTAGCTACCACCTCTGTAAACAAGCTGAAAACAGCGTTAACAAAAAACTGGTTTACGCTATTAATAGGTGCATTAGCTGCTATCGGAACATGGTTATACAAGACAATAACTTACGTCAGCGACTTAACAAAGGCACAAGCTGAGTATAATGTTGAATTAGAAAAAGAACTAACCCGCGTGGATGCCTTGTTCTATTCTCTTGACCGATATAACCTGAAAGGTGCCGAGCGCAAAAAGATTATAGACCAGATAAACAAACAATACGGGGAATATCTCGGCTTTATGCTTACGGAAAAAGACAGTGCCGAGAAACTGGCAGCCGCCCATCGGCTTGTCAATGCCGAATTGCGTAAGAAAATGGCACTCAGCCTGAAAAGCAAACTGGAAGAGAATATCAGTGAACAGTTCGCCGGACAACTCAATGAACTGATGACTTCTATGGGGAAAAGTTTGGAAAAAGCACAAGGCATAGGTGAAGCGTTTTCTCGCGAAGCGGTAAGCATCGTTACTGATGTGATACGCAACAATGTGGATAAGCCAAATGAAGAAATACTTCAGGCTGTAAGAGAGGGGCTTGCACAAAAATACGACACCAGACAAGGAACATTCGGTTCTTCGGCTTTCTTTGATATTCAAGGGGATATTAAGAAATTTATACAAGCAAGAAAAGATTATCTGAATGCCGTCGAAATGACTTCCGAATATGCTGACAGAGAGATAAAACAAGCTACTTCAGTTGCTGTAAAAGAAGGTATAAACTTGCTCAATCAGCTCAACGACAAGTATAATGAACTATATCAGAAAGACTTGACAGGAATGAACAAAGATCAGATAGAGGCTCATTATAAGGAATTACTTTCTGCTGCACAAAACTATGTATCGGCTGCCGGAAAGCAAATGGACCGGCTTGGAGATAATGAAAAGAAAAACCTGGAAACTGTAGTAAGCGCATACAATACTCAAATAGAAGATATAAAAAAGAAACTTCCCGATGCAGATGCATGGGGAAAAGGGCTAAATTTAAAAAGTTGGAAAGAATCACTCGATAATCTCTCCACAGCCAGTGTTGAAAGTCTGGTAAAAGTGTATAAAGAACTTCAAGATGCTCCTAAGCTGATTTCAGATGTTTCGAAATACAATAAGATGTTCGGTACCAGTTTCACTAACCTGGGGCAGGTTATGGAAGACACTAAAGACAAGGCTAAGCAAATAAAGGATCAACTTGCCTCTATGGGTAGAAACACCGCAGGGAATTTTCTTTGGGGAGGTAATGGAGGCAATCGTAGTGCCATTGCCGAAACTAAACGTCAATATGAAGCCGCCCTCTCTGCCCTCGAATCGTATTATAACGAGCGCGAGACTTTAGTACGTGAGCATGCCATGCAGGAAAACCAGACCGAGGAAGAGCTGCAACGAAACTTAGATGCACTCGAAGAAGAACATTTAAAGGCACGCATCGCCCTGCGCAAGAAGATACTCAGCAAGCAAGATACCTCTTTTGAGACACACTATGCACAAGTAGCCACAAGCGACTACTTTAAAGATATCGACCTGAATAAGCTCTCCGACCAACTGGGAAAATTTGGCAAGCAGCTGACACAAGGTGTGGAGCGGCAAATGACAGAAGACGAAGTGAAAATACTGGCTAAAGCATGGAAGATAAGACAGGAAATAGCAAAAATATTGCTTTCCTATGACTATGTGGCCACAACCGATAAGAACTTTCAAGATAGCATGGAAAAGCTCAATCTCTTTTGGGGTGAAGAGACTGAACGTACACAAGAGAATGCTAATAAGCGCATGGCCATACTGAAGCAGTTTTCTTCGGAAATATATAGTATGGATGCGGATAGTTTTAAGAAACGCTTGATCCAGAATGAAATGTTTGCAGACATTGTAACGGACAACGACCAGACAAGATATGCCGTGCTCTTACAGAAACTTTATGAATTCCACGATCAACAGGTAGAAGCGGAAAAGAAAGCAAAAGACAGACGGCTGAAAGTAATTAATGAATTATATAAAAATTCAGAAGAAGGTAGATCTGCGAAAAGCTGGGAAGAGGTCGGGACGCAAAATGTGAACGAGCAGAAAACTTTGCAAGGCATAGGATTAGGCAATGAGAGAACAACGTTGGATGCGGAAGTGGAACTGTATCAGACAAGACTTACAGCAGCCATGCAATACTATGATTTTGTACAGAGGAATGGTGGGGACCTTGTCGATGCCCAACAACGAGTGAGTGATGCCGCCATAGCCATGAGTGAAAAGGAAATGGAGGTTGTTCAGAATAAGATGGGTTACTTGCAGGATTATTGTAATTCTATTGTGGACTTTGCTGACCAAATGGGCGAAGCAGCTTGGGGAGAGGTAGAAGACCGACAAGAGGCTGGAAAACAATTACTGAAGACAGTAAAGAACATAACCCAACAACTGCTTAAAGACTTGGCATTACGGGCGATGAATCAAGCTTTATTTTCAAAGAAATCAGTTGAAGTAACAAAAAAAGAAGGTGAGGGTCAGGCAAATGCGGCCGGTGAAACAGCTAATACACTTGGCGGCATCGCCCAAAACTCAGCCATGGACTCTGTCAGTTTGATGTCAAAAGAGGTAGCAGCCAAGGCTATTCTTGGGATTGCCGGTGGTAGTGCAAAAACCATTGAAGAACTTGGATGGTGGGGTATTCCACTTGTTGCAGTTATCTCTGCTCTGATTACAGGTTTATTGTCAACGGCCATGAGTGGCGTTGCAAGCCTGTTTGGATCTGGTGCAACAGCCAATGCAAATGCCAGCAAACGATTGACTACCGGCATGCTGACCTATGCCGAAGGCGATTATCCCGTACTTGGTAACGACGGGCAAATCTATAATGCCCGCTATCAGAAAAACTTAAAGACCGGTGTATATGGCGGTGGTGCCCACTTCGGCATCTTCTCCGAGAAGAAACCGGAAATGATTGTGGACGGAAACACTACGGAAAAGCTGATTGTGAACTATCCGCATATCTATGATGCCATAACTACTATAGCCAAACATGGAAGGTTGAAAAATGCGGCAATGCCCACGTTTGCAGGTGGTGATTATCCAGCTGGAATGAAGAATATTTCTATAAGCAATACAAGTGAAACAACTGACAGCAGTAGCAATCAAATGGCTCAAATGCAAGCCACTATTAATAATATGAATGCTACCATTGCTGCCCTAAATGCTACACTGGCAGGAGGTATAGGTGCTACAATCAATCCGTATGCCAATTATAAGGCTGAAGAAAAGGCTAACAGATTCATGAAAAAGAGAGGAATGAAAAAATAATATATAAAGAGCGTAAGAATGAGTAAAGGTATAAGTATAAAAATAGACGGGAAATGGGCAGTAGTAAACGAAGATGCTGAAATTTCCATTGAGATGAGTTCGCCGGTATTAAATGAAGAAGGGACGTTTTCTCTGCCTTTTGAGTTGCCATATGAAGAAAACAGGCATCTATTCGGAAATATAGGAGAACCGGATGGAATGAAGCATTTATATGATTTAGCAGGAAAAGAATTTGAACTGTATTTTGAAGATATATTACTCTACTATGGTATTATTGATATTGAAGATGGAGAAGAAATTTCTGATATGATATCACTTAGTCTTGTCAGTGGAAATGCTATGCTAAAAGATATGGTAGAAGGAATGAAAGCAAGTGATGTGGAAGTAATGAACAAAATATATCTGGGATATACAGTGGAAAGAATAAATATGAAAAATGGTACTTCATTTCCCTTGGACTCAGAAGTATTTATGAATTATGTAAACTACAATGTATCAGATGCATATCCAATAAAACCTTACTGCAATGTTCGTGTATGTTATCAACCTGAAGGTTCTAACAGCTATTATGTACTTGATGCAAAACGCCCTTGGAGTGGAGTATGTTTCTATTTGGCATATTTTTTTGATTGCTTATGGAATAAACTTGGATTATACGTTAAGAATAATGTCTTCTTAGAACATGAAGATTTAAAACGAGTAGCCTTTTTTACAACCAAGTGCGAATGCCAGATTGAAAACACAACAAGAGAAATAAAAGATATTAATGTCATAAAGGATTTCGTTGATATTCGTGCAATTGGTGAGTTTTCACACTTTTCTGATATAAAAGATATATATGCTACAGGGAAAAATTTCCCAACTATTGATATATCTACAATTATTGAGTCTATACAATCTGCGTTTGGAATAAAAATAATAGTAGATGAGACAGGTAAAGGAATCAGCACAGTCTTGTTAAAAGATATTTTTACAGATAATGAAGTACTCGATCTTCAATGCGAAATAATAAGTGAATCTACCATTCTTTACAATAAGAAGGGAATAATAGTGAAGTATACAGGAGCAGAAGAGGACGATACATCTTTTAACTATAATGATTGGAATAACGTAAAAACATTTTCTGACTATAAAACAGTAATAAATGACATTAAAAGCAATGACATGACGCTTTATGTAAATTCAATATCAGGAAAAAAATTCCGTGTAAAAGTAAATAAAGATGCTGAAACAGAAGATCAATGGTATCCTTCTTTATTTGAAGTCGCGCAGTTTAATCAAGTCAAAATAGGAGATGCGGATGATGATAATTGCGAAGAAATGGAAATTGGATTTTCACCCGTCATAATGAACGATATTAACTTTAAAGAAGAACTTAAAGGTGTAGAACAACAAGTTTTAGCGGCATTTATAGATGTAGATATGGAGAGGCCAGCCATCATTGTTATGTTACTAAATGGAGCAATTGCTAAATCTTTAGTTCAAACAGTTTTATCTTTTTTTACTAAGAATAAAATAATAGCTTATCTCAAAAGAGAAAATTATAATGAGAGCAATCAACAAAAATCTCCATTGAAGAGTTTGGATTCCGGGTTTACATTAGGAATAATGCGTGGTCCCGGAAATAAAGCTGGTATAGATATATACAAGTCCGATTACGACGGAAATGGAAATGATGCATGGGTAACAGTCCCTGATAATTATGCATTTGATGAGGATTATATAACTAATTGGAATCAAATATATGACTACAACGGGAGTGAGCCAGGTGTCCCTTATACGGACGAAATGTTTTCATTAAAGCTACGTGCATGGCAAGACGGATTGCCAATTAGTTCTCAATACAAGAATCGCGGCCTTGTAGATAAATTTTTAACGGAATATGCATATTTTCTGGCCAACCACAAAACAATTAACATAACCGCGCGTATGGAATTGTCCCAACTTATCAACCTGAAATGGGAAAAGAAATATCGTATAGGTCAGAGAATTGGGTATATCAATCATATCAATTACACCCTTTCAAATAGTGGCATCAGTGATGTTACAATTGAATTATTTACTATTTAACAAATAAAGCTATGGCAGTAACCTTTACACAATTACCCGGTACCCTGAATTTTAGCAATAACCCTATATTGCTTACCGCTAAAACCAGCCTTTCAGGAAAAACATTTTTAAGAATAATATGCGAAGCTACTTTTCAATTAACAGGAGATAATATGGAAGTATATAAAGAAACGTATTCTTCTCCTGTATCGGATGAAGGAACGGTTACTTTCAATTTGTCTAATGCTTCCAAAGTTTATTATAACCAGAAAATAAATGGAATTACGTCCACCGATGTTTCAATGTATGCCATGCAGACACTTTCTATTAAATGCTACGAGAAGTGGATAGACAGCTATGGCGAACAAACAGGGACAAAAGCAAATGTATCCGGAGAGATGCTGATATTGCCCGGTGGATTGACGGACTTTGAACGTATGAAGCTGACAAACATTGATTTGGAAGCCTTAATAGGGAACACAAAGGAGTTGAGCCGAAAGCCGCAATATGGAGGCGTTGTATATCCAGGGGAAAGGATACTTATGCCTTATTTCTCGATGACGGAAAACACAAAGGAGACAAGTTCGATAGCATATAGCGATGGAACCCTTTCGACCGAATTATACGTAAGGCAACCTAAAGCAGTGGGGCTGGTAGGTTTCGAAATAGATGATTCACACGTTGGGCAAACAGTCACGACATCGATAAGCATCGGGCGAAATCTTATTTCAAAGATTGCCCCGTTTAGTGATAAAGTAAAGTTTCTCCGTTTTATCAATGGCTTTGGTGCCGTAGAAAATATTTCAGTATGCGTAAATGACACATTGGAATATGCCATCAATACAGAAGAAAGCACATTGATAGGTGAACCGTCATTCAGGAACATCAACCGCAGGATGAGCCGCAAGACTACCGATACGGGAAGTTATGCATTAAGCTCTGGGCATGTAAACAATGCATGGGCGGAATGGTTTACCCACGAGGTGCTCATGACTCCGCGTGCATGGATGCTGATAGACGGAGTATGGGTGCCGGGAGATATCATTCCGGAAGACACCGTACAAATGTATGATCGCACGGAACCGAGACTGCAAAATGTAGAGTTTACCTTCAGAATGGGTATTGAAGGGGGAACCCTGAACCGGTTTATTTGACATGAGGTTGTGCCAACGTTTTGGCACAACTTCATGTCAAAAGAACTTGCATGTTGTTTCGTTTTCCACTAGTCATTTTCTTTCTTCAGCAAGTTCGCTTCTTTTCGCAAACTATCCATTTCCTTCTTCTGTTCCTTTACAATCTTCTTCAAGATAAGATTTTCAGTAAACAAAAGATCTTCTGCGCTGACAGAGTAAGAATCCGGAATGTCCTCGTTCGGGTCGTCACAAAACATATCGGGTGAAATATGGTAGGCATTGCAGATACGCAACAGTCCATTAACGCTAAGTGTGCTTTGCCGCCCTTCCTTGGCCCATTGGGTGAGTGTACTGGAGCTAATTCCGATAGCCTTGCAGAAATGTGCACGGCTAATTCCGAGAAGACCGTCGACACCGGAAAGCGCGGCAATGTTATCCGGCTGGAAAGTGATGCGCCTGAAAGTATTGGCATCGCAGAAATAATATTCAGGGCGGCCTACTATATACAAAGCTTCCTCTGGGAGAAAAAAATGCCGGATACTTATGTGGAGCGCGTTACATAAGTTTACGAGACGGGAGAAACGGAATTCATCACTTCCATCTTCGACATATACAGAGGATATTTTGCAAAGGGATGATACTGCATCAAGACTCATCCCTGATAAACCTGGCAAAGATTTAAACAAATACTTATTGAACACATAACGCCGTTTTTTTACTGCAGGTACTTTTGATGGAGCAGAATAAATGTTAGGCTGCGATGAACCATAAGGCAAAAAATCTTCAGCCACAGAGAATTTAGAAATGTCGGCATACATGCTATATCTCTTATGCATCTTTTCGTTTTCTTCTTTCAGCTTACGCATATCTTCCTGTATCTCATCTATCTGTTTGCTCTTCAGAAAATTCTCATATTGGAGCTTTTTCAGGTTTTGCTCCATCTGATATGAAGTAGAACCTGCAGGATGTGTAGTTATAGGCATAGCAGCCTTGCAATTAGGATCAATGATAAATCGGTTTATGTTCAACGCGTATTTATTACAGATATCAATAAGGCTATATAGTCTCATCGCTTTTTCGTTTGCTATCCAATTATTCACTGTCTTATCAAAAACTCCTATTTGTTTCACAAAATCTCTTTTAGAGATATTTATCCATCCATCCTTCTTATATATATTACGTATGGCATCTTTATCATATACAAGTGGGCGAAATTTATCTTCTGGAATAACAATGTCTCTATAGGAAAAAGATGTGTCTTTTTCATCATTTGTAATAAAGGATGAAATGCTAATTCTTAGAGCATTACATATTTCAACAATACCCCATACGGGTATCTTTTGATAATCATCAATCCATCTATAGAGCGTAACAGCAGATATTCCAATAAGACCAGAGATACGTGTATAACGCGTTTCCTTGTTTTGCATCAAAGTCCTAAATGCCAATTTATTAAATCTATACATCAGCTACAATTAAGAATAATAAATGAAATATTTATTGCCTATATTATTGTTTTTATAATAATATATGCTACATTTGCGTAGTAAATATAATAAAATAAACGACCGATATGGCAGAATTTGAACTAAAAAAGCCTGTGAGTGGACAAATTACCATTTTTGCGGAAATACCTAAACCGATACGCCGATCATTCTCACGCTACATAAGCAAGTATTATGGAATGCATGTTCAGACAGCTTATGGAAAGATTCGTTTTAGCCGAATACAGAAATGGGAATGGGATGGTATTGAAAAATGTATAAAAGATTTTCTCGGAGGAAAAGTGCCGGAAAATCTGGACAGTTTCTTTGATGAAATTCCTTGTAAATGGGAGCTTATGCGTTTCATGGCGCAACGAAGCATGTGTGAAAGGACTGCATTCCTGCGATTTAGTAGAATGGACTTCAAGCCGTGGGAGCTAAAAGGAATAAAATATATATGGGAAGAGTTTAACGAACATCTTAAAGAATAGCACTCGATATGAAGAAGAATTGGGAAGCGGAAATGAAGTTGCAGGACAGCATGATACGTGTCAGCTTCGCTGACGGAACCGTGCAAGATGTGAAGGATGATGGAGTGACTGGGTACGACTTTGTGGTTGATTATCTGGAAATGATGTCACAGAACTATCGGCCGCACTTGATTGCTACCGACTTGATTCTTCAATGGTTGAACGGAGACAATTACAAGAATATCCGCTTAATACCTAATATATATAATGCAAAGCTGGCAGTACGCAGCATGAAGTGCATCTTCGGGAAGTGCGATGAAGTGCCCGATTGCGACGCGGAAGGTAATCTGACTATGGAATTTACCTATTGCCCGTTTCGGGATGTGTGCCCTTACAATGGATATTCGGAACGAAATAAGGACAAGGATATTGTGGGTTGTAATCCCGTGTATCAATGCGGGCTGACACGTGCACAGGCACAGGTGGCAGACTTGCTGGTGAACACTTCTTATACTCCGGAAGACATTGCTTCGGCAATGGGATGCAGTCGGAGCAATGTACGGAATATTATCAGCAGGATATTTGCAGAACTGGGCGTGGTGTCACGCCCGGAGCTGACGCAGATGTTGCGGGGGAAACGGCTTTATTAACAACGAATGACTACTAAAAAGAAACATTCCCCCAACAAGGGGAAATATCTCGGACTATACCGCCGGAAGTTTGACCGACGCACCGTCCGGCTCGACTTGAAGATGATGGATGAAGAGTTACGGATAGAGAGCAAAGGCGCTTCACGCATGTATCTTACGAAAGTAGGGGACATCTGCAAGGAAGAAAGGCTTTGCGAGGATTTCCGGGTGGATGACATGACGCTTGTGTTGATGAATCCGGACTACACTGCCTTTTCGGAGAAAGACACGGAGATACTGATGCAAGATGCTTTTGAAGAACTGAATTGTGACGTGGAGTTTTTAAAAGAAGAATAACGAACCAAGAATATGAAGTCAGTTGAAGAAATAAAAGAATACTTTGAATCGCATTGTTGTGCCAATGGTATACCACATGCTTTAATTTCGGGATTTCTATACGGGATAGGCGGAGAATATGCCAATATAATGAATGACGTTCCAGTATGTACAGAAGAGGGAAAAATCAATATCTCTTACATGTGCTTTCAACGTTGGTTCAACGATATTCCGGAAAGTGCTATATGGGACAATAATAAATGCCATCCCCGTCGATATTCAGAAGAGGAAATCAGAGAGGCATACTTTCTTGTTGCAGAAGACAATACGGTGTTTGAAAGCGAAGAGGAGGTAATAGAAGTTGCTGATGATTTTATAATGCACTTAGGTTTAACCGGAAAATCTGCGCATAAAGATCAGTAGATAGAAAAAAATAACGAACGAATAACTATTTATACAATGGAAGTAAAGAGTACGGAGAAACTGAGACTGGAAATCATGGTAGATATAGAGACTGCATCGTTGAAAGAAAATGCAGCTTGGCTGGAAGTATCGGCTGTACCGTTTCGGTTAGACGGAGAGAAAGTAAGTGATCTACAATCTTATACGGCAATTGTTGATATGATGTCCTGCTACATGGCGGGGATGGACGTGAACGGATGCCAGGAATTTTGGCAAGCGCAAGACCCGAAAGCGGTGGTACGCCTTGTGAACGGGGAGAAGAAGCCGATTGCAAGAGTGGCTGATGAACTTTATCATTACCTTGCCGCTCTTCAAGAGCAGTACGAAGTGGAGATATGGGCACAAGGCATCGACTTTGAATGTCCGAAACTAAAATGGGTATTTCGCAAATTCGTGGAGAAAGATCCTCCGTATTCTTATTGGAACAAATCGGATGCGCGGACTTTCTGCAATAAAATGGGTATCAAGAAAGAAGACTTTGAATTTGAGGGCGTGAAGCACAGCTCACTGGACGATTGCTGTCACCAGATCAAGAAGGTGAATGCGGCATACGACATCTTGTATCCGAAGCGATTTATTGATGACGCAAAGAAAGAGAACAAATAACCCGAACCTTACTCTCTATATACCTTTAACTTCCAATGCTTTCAGACCAAACCATTGATGAACTTAACGCGCTCCCGCTAGAGGAAGTAATGCGCAATAACGGCTACCTGCCCGGATTGCGCATCGGCGACAAGTACTTGAAGTACTGTTGCCCTTTCCATACGGAGAGAGACCCCAGCTTCAGGGTGGATCTGCGGCCATCCGGAGGAAAGACGTATGCCGGATTTCATTGCTACGTATGCGGGGAAAGTAATGGGAACAAAGGAGTAGGAGCCATCATGCTGCAACAACTCCTGCTGAAGCAGTCCGGACAGCCCTACGAATACATGGATGCCGTGAAGCGGTTGGCCCGTGACTTCAACATTGTAGTGGAAGGTGAGTATTACAATGGTTTTCTGCACCGTAGTCGCATAACCGACCCTTTGGACGAAATAAGGCTGAACAAGAAGCCAGGCGCATTCTCCCCGCAGGAACTCCGCGCACTGGGATGCCAGGTGGAGCAGGTGATGGAGAATGTGTGGCTGGACGATGGCACACAGGAGCGCCGTGCGGTGCTCGATGCTTATGGGAAACCTGTGTTCAAATATTCCTGGGGAACGGACTTTTACCGTAAATCGTGCCAGGGTAACAACTTCGACAGCCGTGTGCTGAATGAACGCTTCAATCTATATCCGTTATCTTCCTATATCAGTGTGAAAAAGGAGGAAGGGAAAGGGGATAAGAGGCGTCTATGCAGCCGGGTGGTGGAAGCAACGGACGCTTATCCAATGTTTGCTTTCTTCTACGAAGACGAACAAGGCTGGTGGGCGAAGAAGTACGAACCTCTCTACCGCCAAACCAAGAAGACGGACGGGACTTTGACGCAGAATGTGAAGTTCACCTATTGGTATCAGGGAAACCGGAAACGTCCCGACCTGCAAAACTTTATCTACGGCGATGCGGACGTGATGCGTGCCTTGAAAAACTTTGATGAGAACGCTGATGTGACGCAGAACGATGATACCCGTGCCGACCTCGTAGAGATAACCTACAAAAAGAAGATAGACAAGGAAAACGTGGTGAACGCTTCGCGCAAGGTGTTTTCCAAGCTGATTATTTGCTCCGGTCCTCGCGATGCTATCAATACTTATTATCATAGTGACGTTCACGTCTGTTGGCCGCACTCGGAGATGACAGACATTCCGCTATCCACCATGAAGCGGCTGCTTGCCATTGCTAAAACAGTGTATGTGATGTATGACATCGACAAGGTGGGTACAGAGGCGATGAATCGGCTTGCGATGAAGTATATTGACCTACGGGTTATCTACCTGCCCGATTATCTGAAGAACTACACAGACCGTCGTACCGGAAGGCCTTGCAAGGATGCCGAGGAGTATTTCAACTATTACCGTCCGAAGGAAGATGACAACCGTTTCGAGGGCAGCGTGAACGAGCATTTCCGCAGTCTGATGAGGGATGCCAAGACCATGAAATTTTGGGACGAAGAATATGGCCGAAAAAGCAATGCTGACGGTGACAAAGTGATGAAGTGCAAATACACCATCAACTTTGTAAACCTTTCCCAGTTCCTTTGTGCTAACGGTTTTTACAAGTACATTGATGAAGCCAAAGAAACGCGCTTTGTCTATGTGAAAGACAATATCGTGGAGGTGCTGCGCGACGATGACATCCTGACGCGCATCAAAGGGTTGATGAAGAGCTACCTTTTCATCAATGACCATTATAATAACGATGAAATCAGCAACGCCATTTCCGTGCAGAAGAAGGTGGATAAAAGCACGCTACTTGAAATTAAGCCGATAGAGCTGAACTTCATGTCGTGGGGCAAGGACTATGAATATTTCTTCTTCCGCAACTGCGCCGTGCGGGTAACGAAAGACGAAATCATTCCACAGCGATACGCTGATATCCCCTGCCACGTGAACCGTGACGCTATCTTGCCCTGGAATTTTACGTTGAGCCGTACTCCACTTTTTGATATTAAGCTGAATCCAGAGTACGTCATCCGCAAGAACCAATATGAAGCGCAGATGATGGACAAGCGTATGGATGCTGAGACAAAGGAGCGTCTGAGCATCGAGTTCAACTCCTACGAACGGTTGTGGAAGTATAAGCTTTCTTTCCCGAAAGATATAGGCGAAATGCCCGTACCGTTGCAGTTCGTATACGACACGGGACGTATTTACTGGAAGAAGGAAGAGGACGGACTTCCGCTCTCTGTCGAGGAACGGCAGCGGCAGGACATGCAGTTCATCAACAAGGCGGGCGGCATCGGCTACGGGCTTTCCCGCTACCGCACCAATTCGCGTCAGTTGATGACGTGTTTCACGGACTTCAAAGTGATAGATGAGCGGAAAAGCAGTGGTGGTACTGGTAAATCCATGTACCAGCTGATGCTCGAGACTGTTCGCTCCATTAACTATAAGCCGGGCAATGAATTCCGCACGAAGCCGGGGGAGATGTCGCTAAACTTTACCCGTTTCAGAGATACCATAGATTCTAACGTTTTTATTGATGACCTTCGGAAAGACATCAGGGGCGATGAATTCAAGAATATTACGGCGAACATGACTACCCGTTCGCTCTATCAAAACGAAATATTGTTGCCCAAAGAGCGCACCCCGAAACTGTTTATCACCATGAATGGCAATTTCGATTTGAGCGACCCTGCCATATACCGCCGATGCTATCTGCTCCCAGTGAGCGATTATTATCATCCGACGAATTACACCGGAACAGTGAAAGAGCGCACGCCGCTTACGAAATTCGGGAAAGACATTGTGATAGAGGCTTCCGAAGAGGAAAGGCAGGCGATAATGAATATGCTGTTGCAGTTCTGCCAGTTCTATATCCGCACGCAGGAGGTTATCCGACCACCGGTGGAGAAGGACGGTGTGCAACGCTATCTGTACAGCGCCATCCGTGAAGAGTTCTTCATAGAGTGGGCCAACGGATATTTCTCTACTACCTGGCATTTTGAGCGGCCTATTCATTACAAGGAAATGATTATTGACTATCTGGAGAAGCGTGGCGATGATGTGACCGATGAACTGATAAACAAGACGCGCGGAGACTTCAAGAAGTACTTGAAGCTATACTGTGATAGTTCGCAGATAAGTATCAATCCGCAAGTGGTTTACGAACCGCGCCGTGCTACTTCTGCCCGCGAGTCACTGGTGGACGGTATGCCAGAGGAGAAGCAGCTTGTGGCGGACAGCAAGGAGGGATACGTAAGGGAGAAGGCGTGGACTACAGTATTCGATGGGAAGAAGCCGCGTGTGCCTCGTGAGCGAATTGTAGCTTGGGGGCGTTGCTATTATTTCTATAAGTTTGGCAGTGAGCCTAGGGAGCGCAAGGAGGTGCTGCTATGTACGGATAGGGATTTAGATTTTGAAAGTGAAGTGGGAGAGGAAGAGTAACTTTAAAATTAAATAGGAAATGAATCAGGAGAATATGGATTGGAACAAAGAAAGAATAATTAAATTTAGAGGAAAGCCGCTAGATGAATCTTTAAATTGGGTTTATGGCGATTTAATCCGATTTCCGAACGGAGCGACAGGTATTCATCTGCTAGATGTAGACGGAAGCCTATCTGTAAAACCGGAAACCAGAGGACAATTTACCGGAATGTTTGATAAGAATGGTACGGAGATATACGAGGGGGATGTTATAAAGACTCCACTTGGGTTTATCGTAGAAGTAATGTGGGGATATAAAGAGTATGTCGTGCAGTTGAGAGGAGAGAGGTGTAAAGATGCCTTCGCCTGCAACGGCTGGCTGTTCCGCAATAAAAGGGGACATGTGGATGCGCTTGATAAAGATATTGCTGCCGGAGAGGTCATTGGAAACATACATGACAATCCGGAACTGAAGAGCTATGCAGGCAAAGACATTTATGGTCTATATTTCAAAGTAAGGATAAACAGTAATGAAGAAAGAGAAAAGGTAGTTAATCATTTACACACTGCCGGATTCTTTTATCCGGATGACGTTGACAAGAGCAAAGTTGTCGGCATCCTTGTGGGCAATGCCTTTATCGGAGAAATAACTTCCGAATGTATCTTCTGCGATAGCCGACATCAAGAATACACAGTGGAAGAGGTGCTGAATATGGACTTTGATTGATGAATAGTATGAAAAAGAAACTAAAATACCTTCACCGCCAGTTCAAGAGGTTTCCGAAAGGGACACGGACAGCAGTTTTCTTATGTACCCTACTGATTCTGTTTGAAATAACATGTTTCGCCATTACGCTGACGTAAATAAATGTCATATCCTCCAAACCCGACTGACAATGAACGCTAAACAATTCTTTGACGAAGTAGTCCGCCTGCGCATGTTGCAGAAGAAGTACTTCAAAGACCGCTCTTCCATGTCTCTCACTGCCTGCAAACGCCAAGAGAAGGTGATAGACGACGAGATAGCCAGGGTACAGAAAGCGCTTGAAGAAAAGAAGAAGAATAAAGAACCGGAGCTAATATTCAAATGATTTCTTGACTTATGAAAATCAGACTGAAAATGGATACCCTCTGTGCCCACGACGTTCACGAAGTGGCGTACTACCGCACCATGTCGCTCACCATCAAGCCAGAACTGAAAGCAGGTACGGTGCTGAAGGTGACGGACTTTGAAGAAAACGCCTACGGGATGTTCTACGTTTGCCAGACGGAGGAGGGATATTATTATATTCCGTTGGCGAGGGCGGAACGGATACTGGAAGAGAAACGAACTGATATACCATGAAAGAGAAACCCGAAAAACATTTGATATACTCCCATCTCTAAAGGAATGGGATTCGGGTGTCATCAACGGCTGCCTGTATAGCAGGACTTATGCTGTCTCTTTCCGGAGTTGATGTCCCAACTCTTAAAATATTTTTTGTCGCATTTACATTACGGTCGTGCATTGTTCCGCAATGAGGGCAAGTCCACTTCCTGATGTTAAGCGGCATTTTCTCTGTTTTATATCTGCAAGCCGAACATATTTTAGAAGTAGCCTCCCACTGGTCTATCTGCACAAGTTTCTTTCCGTACTTTACGCAAAGCCATGAAAGTTTTGATACAAAAAACGTGAACGAAAGGTCGTTTATATTCCGTCCCCACATTCTCTGTATAGCCTTGATGGTGAGCTACTCACGCCTGAAGGCATGAGAGCTCACTTGGAGTGCTCAAAAATGCGTTTGTAAAATAAAATACAGACCCATTTTCCCCATACCCTTGAAAACATCCTTCAGTAAGACTGTTTTCATACAAAAAATGTTCCTTTTGTAATACACTGCAAATCAACCCATACAGTGCCCTAAAAACAACTGCAGCCAACCTCTTCCGCATTTTGCTGCAAACCTCTTTTGTGATTCGCAGCAAACCTCCGAAGAGGTTGGCTGCGAAACACTAAAGTGGTTTGCCTTGAAGTTTTCAAGCAAAGTTACTATAAAAAGACCGAATGTCAATATCTTTTCAACCCTTTTATTTCATCGCAATCCGACAAGTCCTGTTCTATCAGCCGCATGTTGAGCTGCACGGACGGTTTGAATGAGCGTGAGCGACGTTCCATCCGCAGGCGGCTCACGCTACTGCGGCAGATGCCGGTGAGCGACTGGATTTCCTTATTAGTAAAATACCGGGCAAGGAAGTGGACGAGCAGAAAGCGTGCGTCCGCTAAGGTTTCGTCTTTGCACGAACCGGTGATATCCCGGGTCTGGATGCCCGTATGCTTGGATACCAGTGAGAGAATGGTTTCGTAAAGCTGTTTCATACTGTTTTTACACTTTTATTTTACAATTACACCCTTTTTGAGAAAACAAAAACGCCACCTAAAACGTTTATACTCACAGCGTGCCGTCTGCTTCGTAGTGCAACGTTTCCCAAGTGGCGTTGTATTCTCCGATATCCGGCCTTATCTGGGAGTCGTAAAGCTCTCACCCCTTACATCCCTGTGCATATACCGGACATCGGAAGGCGGATGGCGCGCTACTTCTTTTCGCTCGCCCCGAATCCGCCCTTTTCTCTTTTTGATTAATTATCTTATTGCAAAATTAGTTTTTCTGTTTCACTCATTGAAGGACAAAAGGACTCTTCCAAATTGTTAAATATACAGGTAAAAACAAACTTTCATTGCATATTTTATTGCAAAGATAATAATATATGATATATTTGCATCATTAATCATCAGCTAATAATAATTGCGCTTAACCGTTTTTTCATTTTTTTAATTCGGTTTTTAGTGTTAGTATTCGACGAGCCAACGGAATAAGGCTTTAAACCGGGGTAGTTTTCCCGTAGGACGATGCAAGGAAACGGGATTTGAACCTGATATTTTTATCTCTCTATATATAATAGGCAGATATATACTAAATAACACTTACTGATGCAACGAGTAGAACGACATATCATCCTAAGAGACGAGAATTTAGATAATCTCTGTTTTCTCTCCAAGAATCTGTACAACTATTGCAACTACCTTATACGACAAGAGTTTACAGGGGCAGGAAAGATGCTGATTGATATTACGAAGAAGCAGAGTAAATAAAATATAAATTCCTCGACAGTCAAAGAGGGTAAATAAAAAGAGTGTCTGTTATCAGGGCATACAGCGAACTTTTTAGCGAATATTTTTTTCGTCGCTGTAACATAGAAGCGTAGCCCAGTGGCTAAGGCAGCGGTCTTCAACATCGTGAACGAGGATTTAAATCCTTCCGCTTCTGCAAAATAATAAATAGTAAGAGGAGGTAATGCTATGAGTGACAATTTTTTCAGCGAAGAAACTATCAATAAGATAAGAAAGGACTTTGAAAAAGACATTGTTAGAGGAGGACTTATGGGAAAAATTACAACAAATTTAAACATAGGCCCTTATCCCTTTAAAAGCATAGGGGATGCTGCCAATATTCTGCATAGTGAAGGATTTGGATTATCCCCTGTAAAAAAAGGTACGGAAGTCGAAGTCACCGGTGAGAACAACCAAAATCTTTCCCGCAAAGAAATCATTTATCGTGCCGGAGAAATTCATGCGGCGTTTATGATGTGTGCCCTTTCGTACATGAAAGAGTGGAAAACAGGGAAAACGGATGAAAAGGAAAAGCTGCGCAACGAGCGGCTGAAACGGTTGGGATTTACCTCGTCTGCTACGATGAAAACAAGTGACGAGAAGATGAAGAGCGGCTTGCGTGCAGAATGCTTTCGATGGTTTGAAGATCACTTCAACGGGTGCATTTTCTTGAAGATAAATGATTTTATCTCTTTGCTCAAGAAGTATAACTTGGTTTGCGGTCCATTGGGGGCATACATAGGGGATGTTCCTGATGATAATCTGGAAGAGATTGTACAAACGGCAGATATGCTGGAGAGAGTAAAGGAAGATAATCCGTACAGTAATAAAATAGATAAAGATATTTTTTACTCAATAGTTACTCAAATAACAGAATATCATCCATTTGCCCTTATTCCTGAACGTAAAGGCACGGATGAACAGATTTCAGAAGCATTACGTTTCCCGTTTAATAGCGAACCGATAAGCGCTATAGCTTCGCTTTCTGATAAAATAATCAAAAGCACTCAGACGAAATCCACCGACCTCTTTATTGCCGCACCCGCACAGGATATGAAGACCGAGGTGAAAATCCGTCATCAGTACATCCGGAGTGAAGATCCATTTGTCTTTCAACTCACGCCTTATGGAGTTGTGATATATAGTAAATGGGGCAAAGAGGCAGAGGATGAGATGGTAAACCCTTATTAAACCTTATAAGTGCTATGACCGAAAAAGACAAAAAACGTCTCAAAGACAAAGAGACTTTGCGCCTTCGTAAGATAGGCTGCATACTTGTGTTGGTGGCCGGAATAATCGGGATGCTGTGTATTCTCGGACTAATTCACATAATTACAATCTTATAAAAACAATGAAAAAGAAAAATGAACAACTCGCTCCACGCTTTCACTACTGCGTGAAAAACGATACGCCCACCGGCCAACGGATGCTGAAGCTGACCAAACATCGCAAGGACGTAATGGAACAAGCCTCGCTATTGGCAAGGAAACTCGGAGCCATCGATTTTACCCAAAGTCCGGCAGGCATAATAGGAGGAATAGGCAGCCTGTTCTTCGGCCAGCCGCAGAGCACCCGCGAATACAAGAAAATAGGAAAGAACGGACGGATCACAGAGTACATCCCCAACCCTATGAGGCAAAAAGGTTACGAAGTGGCACTGAAAATCAACAAGCTCCCGCTTATCTATTCCGATGAAGTAATGATGTCGATGGGCATCCGCCTGGACAAGGACGATGTGTTTCCCGAATGGTTTGTAGGGGACGGTTGCTTCTACTTCCGCAGTCGGAAGGAAATGCTGCACGAAGACTATGTAGCGGTGTCGGAAGAGGAGTTTCAATCGGTAATGACAGTATATAAATCACAAGAAGAATAATGAATATAGAAGAAGTTGAATTATTACCCTGCCCTTTTTGCGGCAAAACACCGGAGATACTGGTTTGCGATGATGAAGGGAACATCCACAACGAACCGGATTACGAGAATGACGCTTGGAGTGGATTAAGTTTTGCAATCAGACATGAAATAGAAGGAGGTGATCCCAATAATGAATGCCCTATTGCAACACATAAAGGAGAGATTCTTGGCACTCAGTTATATGATTCCCGCAAGGAGCTTGCTGAGAGGTGGAATAACATGATATAAAAGCAATAAAGAAACAGAATATTAATAACCAACTAAATTAAATGATTATGAAAGATTTAAAACAAATGTTTGGATGTACCGGTAAAGATGTGATTACAGGTTTCCAGGGATTCATTACGGGTGCATGTGCTTATATCAGCGGATGCGACCAAGTACTTCTTACACCGAAATGCGATAAGGACGGAAAAATAGACGAGGGAAAATGGTTTGACACGTCCCGCATAGAGATACTTCCCGGAGTGGAACGCATTGAACTCCCGAAAGATAAAGTAGAAGCTGCTCCGGGGCCGGACAAACCTGCGCCCGTAAGATAGTGGCAAGATATTCTGCGAGAAGAACCGTTTCGTCCAGTTGCACTTGCAGCAGTAGCCTGTGACAGGCGAACCTCAATTTTTGTTTCATAATTTTGGTTTTAACCCGCAGTGGCGAGGTGTATAAAATCTATTTTTAAGATTTTATACAACCACGCCACGTGTTAGCGGGGAAAACGGAGCGGACGCACAGCGTCCATCAGGTAAACGAGCGGAAAGTCATGGCTTTGGTTTAGGTGATATTTCATATTTTACTATTTCCGCAAGGATGGGGTTCGAGTCCCAAAGCTCCACAAGAATAAAGTTGTGGTAGTAATTTGACTAATCAAAAAAGAGCTAATATATGGGAAAAGTATATATGGGGTGAGCCATATGTAAAGGTATAATTTTTCCGAAAAGGATTAGGATAGATTGACGCAGTTGTGGCATAGCTATGGAATGAAAACTTCTAAAAAGGATATGTCTAACTGGACACCATTAAATCATTACTTTTTACAAGAAATATCAGAGCATCTTGCAGTAGAGTGAAGTTCATGGAATGAAGGAATGAGTAAACCGCTTAAAGATATAATTCAGACTAAGTTTCCTCAATTAATGGTGCAAGATAGAGAATATGAGATTGAGTAAGAAAGAATAAACGAATAACTGATCAATATATGAAACCAGACGAATTACAACCCAATAGAATCTATTCTATATCGTGGAGTGGAGGAGCTCAGATTGTTGGCCGATACAAAGAAGTGAAGCTACCAGCTACTCAGGAACATACTTTCTATGATTGTCTAAGCTATTGGAACCGACATGAGAATTTTTACAAAGAAGAAACTGTATTGCTAAGTAATGCGGAAGATATAAGAGAGGCATCATTGGCTGAAAAGAAGTTACTTACTGGGTATGAGATAGAACATAATTTGATTTAAACTAAATACCATAAACATCCATGAATTTAGTAATTAAAGAAACTGTCTTACAGCGCATCATGCGTAAGACAGGACGAAAGCCGTGCCAGTGCAAATGTTCACTGTGTAAAGAACAATGCCACACACCTTGTCTTGGAACACCTGAAGACATAGAGAAAATCATTGATGCCGGATACGGTGACAAGTTGGAAATCACCTATTGGGCTGCGGGTATCATTATGGGAGTTACCAAAAACGTCATTCCCATGCTACAAGCACGAGCCGGCAATGAATACTGCATATTCTTCAATGATGGGCTATGCCAACTCCATGACAAAGGCCTTAAACCTACCGAAGGTAAACTCTCTCACCATTCTACCCGAATAGATAATTTCAAAGCTTCAAAAAGTATTGCATGGAATGTCGCTAAGGAATGGATCAACGAAGAGAATGGCGAAGCAATCGAACGCATATTAACTAAGTACTTATCAAACCCAAGAAAGAAAGGAATCAAATGATAATAGCGTGGTTCTCATGCGGTGTAACATCCGCAGTCGCTTGTAAGATAGCATTGAGTCTGTACAATGATGTGCAGCTCTATTATATTGAAACCGGTTCAGGCCATCCCGATAACTCTCGCTTTCTCTCTGATTGTGAAAAGTGGTACGGACAGCCTATTCATACCATACGAAGTGATAAGTATGCCAATGTAGAAGATGTATTAACTAAGAAACGATACATCAATGGTCCAACTGGCGCCGCCTGTACATTTGAATTGAAGAAACAGGTCCGTTACAAGTTGGAAAAGGAACTTGGTTCTTGGGATGGGCAAGTTTGGGGATTCGATTATGACCCGAAAGAAATAAACCGGGCTATTCGGCTGAAACAACAATACCCAGACACAAAACCTCTGTTCCCGCTCATTGAACGCCAAATTACAAAACCGGATGCAATGGGGATGCTTTGGAAAGCCGACATTGAAATTCCTGCCATGTACAAGATGGGCTACAATAACAATAATTGTATCGGTTGTGTCAAAGGTGGTATGGGTTATTGGAATAAGATACGGAATGACTTTCCAGATGTATTCAATGAGGTAGCCCAGATTGAACGTGACGTTGGCGCTACTTGCTTAAAAGACAAAGAAGGACGTATCTTCCTAGATGAATTGCCAACATGGAGAGGAGATTCAGTGGAAGAGATTATACCGGATTGTTCGCTTATCTGTCAGATAGAGTTTCAAGAGATACTTGATAGGCAGGTAGAGCGAGTTTTGAAAGGAGAAATTAGTATTAACGATGTAGCCTAATTAGGCTCAAAACCGAAAAGATATGAGCATAAAGATTGATAAAAACGCATACGAGAAGCTAATCAAAGAAGATTTAGATTTTCTCAATAAACATTGCCCGGATAGTCTGGAATTAGACCACATAAAGCTAATTGTATGTAGTTCGATAGACTGGTATTATCCTGATAAGAACACTTGTTCTGCATTGGGAAGGATAGAAAGTAGGCTTAAAGTTGAACTTCAGAAGCAAAAGGATGTAGGTAAACAATTTCTATCCAATCAAGAAATAGACAATTTGATTGATAACATACTGAACGATGAACAACAATCATAACAATTTAGAAAGAAGGCAATATGATTACCAAAGAATATGAAGATGAAGTAAAAGAAAAAATAAACGCTTATTGCAAACAGCAAGCATATGACTGGACTTTTGAAGAAATATTAGATAAGTATATTAATTATTATTCAAAGGGATTGTACGTATCACATACATGCAAGCATATATGTATGAGATTTGAAGAGTGGCTATTAAATTTCATTTAACGTAAAACCAATTTAGATATGAAAGCAATAACAATAAAGCAACCGTGGGCATCCTTGATAGTCCACGGTATCAAGGACATTGAGAACCGGAGTTGGCAAACCAATTTTCGTGGGCGTGTTCTCATTCATGCCGCTGGTTCTCATGGTAGGAAATTTAGCGTTAATTTGACTGATGCACAGACAAGAGCAGCATTTACTACGATAGCCAAAGAAACTATGTTTGGAAATATGCCTTTTGGCTCTATCATTGGCAGCGTAGAAATAGTAGGCTGTGTTATCAATCATCCGTCAATCTGGGCAGAGAATCCAATGCAACTAAAACGACCAAACGAACAGGATTATTTTAACGAAGATGGGAGTTTTAATAGCGTTAGTTTTGAAAACGATATACATGATTATAACAATCAAAAAACTATTTATAACTGGGTGCTTGCTAATCCAATTCTTTTCCCTGAACCAATACCTGCTAAAGGGAAACTCTCATTTTGGGAATATGATAGAATCCAACAGCCGCAATCCGATGGCGACCACAAGATTTGTATGTGTCGTATATGCGTTGATGAAAAAGTTCAGGTGATGAGTATGGGGAATTATTTCGTATGTAAATATTGCGGTGGACGCTGGTACAAATAAATTCAAAATTGTACAGATATGAATAAACCATATAAATTAAGTAAAGATTATCGGCTTCTTAAAAAGTTGCTGGACAATGGTAATGAGATAGTGTGCTTCTTTGACGGAGAAGTTTGTAGGGGAAGAGTACTTGAAGACAAGAGATATTATTTCTCTGTACGTGGACGGTGTTATAATGACTTCTCGAAAGTATGTTCACAGGCTTCTTTTTCCGAATACATGAGTCAAGACAATGTGGAATTTATCATACCAAATAACGTATAACTAAATAGAAAGGAACATTTATGGCATTTTTAGCAATTGATAAATTTGGAGATGAATATATTTTCAGATTTAAACCTGAGAGAGATAGTTGTTATTGGTCTGATGAAAAACTCAATATGAATTGTGTGGGTTCTAATGATACTCCTTATTACCATTCTTCTGAAATAGAACTTCCGAAAGGGACTATTAAAGCCCTTACAGGAAAAGAATTAACATGGAATGATGAGCCAATAGAAATAGACTAATTTAATGTAAGTATGAAACAGACAGCAGAAGAGGCCGGTAAGATAGCAGCAGAGGATTATTACCAAATGCCTTATGATGAGAACTATATCAACATGAAGTTGATAAAAGATTTTTTTGAAAAGGGTGCTGAATGGGCTAAAAAGTCTCTATTTATAAGTGTGGACGAAGAATTACCGTCATGTTCGGATGAAGATTTATTCCTGTTAGGTATTGATTTTCGTGGTGTTAAAAATATACCGGATGTGGGATATATGCACTCTTCAAAGGATGGCAAACCTCGAAAAGACTTGTTTGTATGTGGCGAACTCGTAGAAGTAACCCATTGGATGAAAGTACCAGAAGTTTAACCAATAATAAATAAATGTATAAAAAAACATTAGAAGAAGAAGCAAAAGAAAACATACTGTTTAATCACAGAACAGTTGACAGAAATTTGTCAGGTAAAGATTTGGCAAAGTTTGGAGAGATTAATTTTGTTCAAGGTACAGAATGGAAAGTAAAGCAATCTCCGTGGATAAGCGTGGAATGTAAATATCCCTCTTATGATAAATCATCTTCGCTAAATAAACGAGAAAGGTATATTGTCCGTGTGATAAGTGGAAGTGCAAAACAAGATATTACCTACACTCTTGCTTGGCTTACTGGAAGAAATCGTTTTAATGTAGAAATGGATTGGGTAAAAGTGACTCACTGGATGCCTATCCCTTCTTTCGATGAAATACTGGAAGCCAACAGAGACGTTTTAGAACGAATTAAAAATAAAGGAGACTAAAGTTATGCAGAAAATAATGTTTGACGAAAAATTTGGCTTAAATACAGCCGTATTGAATGGTACAAAGACCATGACCAGAAGGAAGATAACATATCCTTCAAAGTTTAAAGGTGAAAACGTTGCAGGATATTTTGTCTGTAGAAGACCTTCCGGTGAAGTCACTGAAATATGTATGTATGACGAAGACGAACGTATGATTGATGGCGGGCAGATACTTCCAAGATATAAAGTTGGTGAAGTGGTTGCCATTGCGCAAAGCTATGAAACTATGTACCATGAAATAGGACTTGAAACAATGGATATGTTTACTACTTCTATGAAGAATAGTAAATGTTGGAACAATAAAATGTTTGTAAAGGCAGACCTAATGCCACATCACATCCGCATTACTGACGTGAAAGCGGAACGGTTGCAGGACATATCAGAAGAGGATTGTTTGAAAGAAGGAATTGTGGATTATGGATTGGAATACGACGATTATGGAAACCCGCAATATGGGTATAAAAATTCTCAAATGTTCATCAATCCTATTGATGCTTTCCGTTCATTGATTGATAAAGTTTCCGGCAAAGGAACTTGGAATACTAATCCGCATGTGTGGGTATATGAGTTTGAATTATTAGTTAATAGATAACGAATAACTAAATAAAAATGAGTGAAATAGAACTTAAAATAATAGATATATTGGGACGCTCCGCATTTGACAATGATATGCAAGTTCCCTATGATGTTAGACAATTAGCGCAAGCTACAAGGTATTTAGCTCTTCAATTACAGTTAGTCTGTAAAAATGGAGTTGAAGATGAAGAGGCAGCACTACCTATTTTAAAGAAAGTAGCCGAAATTTTAACGTAAAACAATAAAAAATGAATAAAGCAAGGATTTTTATTGAAAGTAATAGTGTAAGGCTATCCGAACATTCGGGTGATTACGAGGCTATATCTAAACATAATGCCTTAAAAGCACTTGAAATACAAGAAAAAGAATATGCTTGGCATGATTTAATCGCAAAACCAGATGATCTACCAGAACACCGGGAAATCGTAGTAGTAAGGATAAAATTCGATATGTATCACTATGCCATTGCCACATATAGCCAAATTGATGGCATGTGGTATTTAAGGGAAGATGACGAATTCTACCAGACTGATAAGACGATTATTAAATGGCAAAAAATTAACGAATAACTTAATCAAAGATGAAGCAATAAAAAAAGCCGAAGAAATGAGAAAAGCAAAGATTATCTCTCTTTACAAGAAAATTGACAGGTTGGACAAATTTAGATTTGAATGATATGGAAAATTCTGAAAGCCATTATATAACAGACCCACAAAGGACGCAAAGTATATTTGATTATACTATTGAGTTTTGTACAACTTGTGATAGAGAAATGCAATTTGATATTCAAACTGGACAATGTGTTCTTTGTGGTAGTGATAACCCTTTTGGCTTATTAGAAGAACATACCGATAAAGAATGGGATGATTACTATCATAACAATAAACAGAAGATACAAGTGTGCCGACTAATAAAAAAGAAAAGATATGAAAATTAATACAGAGTTCGATATAGGTGATAGTGTATGCTATCTAAGTGGAGACAATATTTGCTATGCAAATATTAGTAAAATAACCATTGAAATATCTTATACGGATAGTAGTTTTTTGATGGTTTATAAGCTTTCTGACGGATTAAGTGTCCCCAGAAACAATTATCCACAATGGGATAAAAGACTTTTTAGAGATAAGGATAGTTTAATAAAGTATTTATCAGAATTATGAAACAAACATTAGAAGAAGCAGCACATTCTTATGCTGAAAGCAGGAGTAGTGGTAGCGCATATCCTGTATTTTATCAAGGGTTTATAGCTGGTGCAGAATGGAAAGCAGAGAAATCTCCGTTCATAAGTGTGGACGAACAATTACCGCCATGTTCGGATGAAGATTTATTCCTGTTAGGTATTGATTTTCGTGGTGTTAAAAATATACCGGATGTGGGATATATGCACTCTTCAAAGGATGGCAAACCTCGAAAAGACTTGTTTGTATGTGGCGAACTCGTAGAAGTAACCCATTGGATGAAAGTACCAAAGTTTAACCAATAATGAATAAATGTATGAAACAGACATTAGAACAAGCGGCTATAGAAGCTGTGGAAAATTGCTATGGAATGGATTACGATGGGAAAATACATGAAATGTATATTCTTAGGGAGGCATTCGAAGCTGGTGCAGAATGGCAAAAGAAACAATCCCCGTGGATAAGCGTAGAAGAGCAGTTACCAGAGGAAAATACAGGTGTCTTTTTTACTGTAGAATGGAAAGATTCTCATAAAGGCTACTTTACTGGATTGTATTATGGAAATGGTCAATGGGAATCGGATCATCGAATATTCTTGCCAAACTCTCCTTTGGCTCGTATTACTCATTGGATGCCAATACCGAAGTTTAACGAATAAAACTAATCAATATGAAAATAGAGACTAAATTTAATATTGGTGACAAGGTCAAGTTCACTAAGGATGAAGGCCTGTTAGAGGCAGAAGTAATTGCCGTAGAGACCTTGAACAAGTCGGACGTATCGTTTATAACTTATGTTGTTATGACTAAAGATGGAAGGTTCTTCCGAAGGTATGAATATGAATTGAACGATTTAACTTCATAACAATACCGAAATGAGCAGATTATCAGACGAATGGTGTTGCATGAATTGTGTTCACCAAGAAGAATGTTTGGATCAAGATCCTAATAAAAATTTATTAGACTATTGTGTATATTACGAAGATGTAGAAGAGAAGGAGGATTAACGATGGGATTTACAACACCATGCTTTATAGGTAAAAACACACTGGAACTTCGTAAGAAGTTAGAGGAGTTGGGATATCATACACATCCAAGTTACAAGTTGATTTATCAGCAAAACAAAGACTATAACAAAGGGTATTTATATACTGGACGAGGATTTTATGCCAATAACCCAATTGGATATAACGAAGAAGTGAAAGAATCTATTGATTGTGGAACTAATGAAAATCTTTTCATTGCCATTGCTGCATTGAGAGATGATACAGACAACAATCAAGTCTTCTTTAATGGGAAAGGAGATTGGGCTATATTCCGTGATGGAAGTGATGGAGGATTAGAAGGTCTAGACTTTTATTATATGTCAACTGATATTAAAATAAGTCATTATCATAAGGCCACAGTAGAAGAACTTATTGAATATTGGAAATAGAAATGTAGATAATAAATAATCAAACATGAACGAGCAAGAAGATTTTTTCTTTATGGTATATGTAGAGGGTGAACATACTCCGGCATATAAACACAGCGATCTGACAAGCGCAGAAACAGAGGTTAAACGATTAGCAGAATCTTTGAATAGAAAGGCTTATTGAACGAAAGTCCGGTGATGAATACCCGCAAGCCTTATTATAACATTCTATTAAAGATCGGGCTGGACTGAGACAAACGGTAATGATTTTGAATGACGTAATAGAGAAAATAAAAAGGAAAGAATTATGCAAGTATTAGATTTTATCAAGTCCGAAATGGGGACATTGAAATATGAAGTGATTAATTTTCCCGACGGGCAGAAGCATCTTCGTATCAAGTCGGAGATAGACCGCAAGGATTGCGACGTGAGAATCCGTTGCCGCATTCGGGATGCCGAAGAGTTGTTCCTGCTGGTGCAGGCGCTTGATGTGCTGAACCGGCACGAGCTGAAGCCGAACGTGTTCATATATTACTTGATGGGCGCACGCATGGACCGGATAATGAGTTTCAATGAACCGTTTACGCTAAAACTTGTGATGAATATACTTAGTGGATTCGTTGCTTGTTTTAGCGTAATGGAAGTTCATAACCTCCAAATGATAGAAGAGAAATATGGGTGGGTAAATTGGTCATTCTACACCGATACCTATGGAAGTGTTAGGTGTTATCCTGATGCAGAAGCATTTTTACGCTACAAACCTTCTTTTGTGATATCGAGTGAAAATGATTTTACAGAAAACATTGTTTGTAAGAAGAAAAGAGACCTCAAAACCGGAAAAATATCCGGCATTGAGCTGGATTGCGGAGAGATAAAAATAGATGGAAAAGACGTAGTAGTGCTCGATGACCTAATGGACGGTGGCGAAACCTTCTGCGGTATCGCCCCGCTTATCAGGGATAAAAGACCTGGCTGCTTGACACTAAGAGTTTGTCATGCCGTGCAGTTAGAAGGTATCAAGCGAGTTGCCGAAGTATATGATAAGGTAATTATATCCAATTCATACTACGACTGGAGAAAAATGAATTTACCCGATAATGTAGAAGTAAAAGACGTGATATATAAATGATACATTACTCCATAACCACCATCAACCACATCTTCGACAAGTCCTCGCTCCGTCCGTCGGCAGCCGGACAGCCGGGCACAGTGACTGTGCCCAGCTTCATGGGCGGTAACTTTGTTTTTGACAAAAAGACGTTGCAACGAGAAGCTTATCACATAGTCCTCTATCTATTAAAACACCTCCCTAAAGAAATGCGCCGCAGCGTTTCTTCAGTTGGTATGCCTTGGACTTTCATTGCCCGTGATGCCAATGGCGTCTATTGGATGTCTTTCCATACGGCGGATAGATTGGCGTGCATGGGAATTGCCTTAGACTTAATGACCCGCCTGTCATCCGCATCCCCAGACGTAACGGATTTGGATTATATCATCATTGAAGACTTGCGTCAAAGCAGGATGGAAATTGTAAAGCCGACATGCAAGTGGAACAGACGAAGAAAAACGTGGAAATAGCCTTATATGTTAAAAGATTACCCCTAAAAACGTTTTTATAACATATATTATTGCAATAATAATAATATATGTTATATTTGCAGGATGAGAAAGGAGATAAATATATCGCTGTAAAAAGGCTTTCGCTAATTTGCTGTAACGTAATATGAATGAAAGGCAAGAAAACCTATTCACATTCGTTTTCATAGCCCTTTGGGTAGTGTTGATACTATTTTTAGACGAATGGCTGCGGAAATAAAATATAAATAAAAATGGGAAACATTCAAGAGAAGGTGCACCGCCTCGTAACGTGCTGCCGCATATGTACAGCCTTGGGGCTAGGACAAGTGTCTATTGAACTTAATGGAAGATTTGCTATTGAGTCCAACGAAAGAACGACATATCGATTTGAAAATTTCGATGCACTGGAACTGTTTCTTGAAAACACGCTGATGCGTAGGGCGAAAGACGCGAAGCCGATGCAGAATAAACATATCAGTAGGCGATTGGCTTTTCTCAGGGAGATGCAGCAAGCAACGGATGCAGGTAAAAGTGAAGTGACAATGAGGAGTGCTATCAGATAATTTTATTAAATTATTATATTTATGGATAATATTGAAAGTAAAGGTTGCTACGATAGACTTAATATTGAGGACGGAGTGCCTTATATTTACACTACAAACGGAAAGTTTATTCTTCCACAATTCTGGGGATTGTACGAAGAAACGGAAAAACCGGTAGGCATTGCTTTGAAAGAAGGTCAACATGGTGTATTGGTGGCTTTAAAAGACTCTAAAAAGTATCTGGTTTTATTGGATGAATATCAGAAAGACATTACAGGGAAATCGCTTAATAACGATAAAGACGCTCAAAGTGATTGGAACGGTAGGGAAAACACGGAATTATTCGTAAAAGTTGGTTCTCCTGCGGCTAAGTTTTGTGCCGATTACGAGACGGAAACTATTAAGAAAGGATATTGGTGGCTGCCCTCTTACGCAGAAATGGAGCTGATGTATCGGCATAAAGACAAAATAGATGTGTGTCTTACTATTTGCGATGGAAGTCCGCTATACTATGGGTGGTATTGGACGAGTACACAGTTTTCGTTCCGTTCCGCGTGGATGTTCCGTTGGTATAACGGTAACACGCACTGCAGCAGCAAGCTCGACAGCAATAGGGTTCGCCCTATTTCCGCTTTTCCAGATCTATCCCTTTAATCTTTTATCTTTTTAACCCCTTATGAAGAATGACAAAACAGCCCTCTGTTACAACGCCGGGAAAATAGGCGGTATACCATACATCACTGCCTACAAGAACTTTGAACAGGCCGACAAGGAAATCACTAATCTCGGATGGGAGCCGGTGAACCCACTGTATAACGGACTGCAAGCAAGCACCCCCTGGATAGCACACATGGCAGTGGACTTGTGTCTACTGGCATCCTGTCAAGCTGTCTATTTCCAGCGCAACTGGAAAAATTCCCATGGGGCACGGATAGAGCATCGAGTAGCGAAGTTCCTGCGAAAAACGATTATTTATCAGTCGGAAGCAGGTAGGGGAAAAGACCTTCGCAAAGGAATAGTACAAGAATAATAAACATAACTATATATTGATAAAGAAATGGAAAATACATGCATATTTACCGGTTATCTGGGTGCAAACCCGGACATAAAAACACTAAATGACGGGAGCAAAGTAGCTCAGTTCAATATTGCCTGTTCCGAGAAAGGCTACACAAAGAAGGACGGAACCCAAGTGCCCGAACGCACGGAGTGGATAACCATCGTTGCGTGGCGCGGGCTGGCAGAAATCATAGAGAAATATACCAAAAAAGGCTCACGTATTTACGCCCGCGGCAAGTTCAAGACCAAGACATACGATGACGAACAAGGGATAAAGCGTTGGAAATCGTTTATCGAAGCCGAGTACATAGAGTTTCTGGACGGAAAGCGGGAATCATCCGCGCTGCCCACATCCGCACTGACAGATGAACCTGCAACGGTTCCGGCAAACAATGCACTTGCACCGGGGACAGAGGATGATGACCTGCCGTTCTAAAAAAGATAGCCTGATCGAAAGAAGAACCGATAAGCAAAGTCTATAAACGGGAAAACAATAAAGCAAAGAAATCTTTTTAGATAAGAATAACATGGAAATCTACGTACAAGACAATCGGAGTATGATCTACCGGAAGATAGATACTACCTGAAACTTTCTCCATGGAAAGGAGGAGAAAATCACCGGTATGCCAAAACAGAAATAAGGATTAAGCACCTCATATATTCCCTCGTTCCACTATCCACGATACGCGCTGCTGAACCTTGAAAAAAGCTATGTAGGATGGATTGGCGTGAAATGGCTGAATCCAGAAATGAACGTCACACAATGGAAATATATTTAATGAATTATTGTTATAAAACGATATGAATCGGAAGAAACTTACTATTGACGACCTCGAAGAAGAGACACGTAAGCAGTTGATTGATAAAATCCGTCAAGATAAGGAAGTGCAAAAGCTGTTGAAAGAGCGAGACAGACTGCTGCGGGCACACCGAATGGCCGATGCCTCGCGCCTGACCGCCATGATAAGACAAGTAGAACAACACACTATCCAAGTCTATCTGGATGAATACCAAGGCGAATCCGTCCGCTGCGCTGAACTGATGAAAGAAATGCCGCCCGAAGACGTTACGGAACTGAATGTCTATCTCAACGCCATCATCTTCCTGAGCGACGCACTGGAATCATTCTCAATGGAAGTGAATAACCTGCTGCACCGCCAGCACCCAGACCACAACATCGAGATGTACGACACACTGGTGAAGCTGGGCAAGGAAGCGAACCGTCAGATGAAATTCATGTCCGAAGCCACGAACATGATTTACCAACTCCAGTTTGCCGGAGAAGCGGACAAGATGCAGGAGCATATCTTGAACAAAGTCCGTTCCTTTATCCGAAGAGTGAACAAAAAGGAGGAAGATTTAGCCGAAAGGATGGTGAAAAAGAAGCTTCGGCAGCCTAACACGGCATACGCCAAAGCGGAGACCTCTTCTCCACCGAAGTGATAAGCCCGTCTCCGCTATAAACGAGATTAAAAATCCTGAATATTTAAAGATCGACATTTTTTATAGTCATACACAATCATCCTGAATGGGGAACAAAAGAAGGTGCAACCGGGCAATACATTGCTGCTTCTGATGAACTACTTTTCGAGCGCAATAGACTGACAGATGCGGTTATTAATGGTTGTGTTGGCGGGGATCCCACATCATTGGGCTGTAGTAGAAGGGATATGTGTTGATCTAACAGCACAATAATTTAATGAGAATGAACCTTTTCCAAAAATCTGGAAGAATTCAATTAACTAACAACTAATATTAACAGAAATAAGGAGGAAAAATTATGGCAATGCACACATGGTTTACGTGTAAAATCCGCTACGAGAAGACACTTGAAAACGGAATGAATAAGAAAGTGACCGAAGCCTATCTGATGGATGCCCTGAGCTACACCGAAGCCGAGGCACGCATCATCGAAGAAATTACACCGTTTATTTCGGGCGAGTTTACCGTGTCCGACATCACCCGCGCCAATTACAGCGAACTCTTCGCCAGCGACGAAGAAGCTGCCGACCGCTGGTTCAAATGCAAACTGATGTTCATCACCCTAGACGAAAAGAGCGGTGCTGAAAAGAAAACGTTCACCCAGGTACTGGTGCAAGCTGCCGACCTGCGCGATGCCGTGAAAAAGTTAGACGAAGGGATGAAAGACACGATGGCGGACTATCAGATAGCATCCGTAGCCGAAACGCCGATTATGGATGTATATCCTTACGCAATAACAAACGGAAAAGAGGTATAAAGGGGATGAACAGTGAATATCAAGACTACATACCGGACTGGTGGGTAGGCGATTATAAGTAATAACCTTGACTTTGTTAGCCTGCCTAGTCCTGTTCGGGATGAATGGGGCGGGCAAACAAAGTTAATGTATAAAGAATCGAAGCAATGAAACCTACAAAGAACAGAATCTTTTGCCGTGGCTGCCGCCCTTGTATAAATACGCGGAATTGGATAAAGAAGCTGGAAACGGCAATGAATAATATTACGCATAACCATAGTTATGTTTAATATAAAGAAGAAATAATGAACGATACAACCTTTTGCACCGGTACCGACTGCCCCTTAAAGCAACGTTGCTTACATTACCTGCAAGGCCTACAGTATGATGACTTGGGAAATTACGGCTATTGGTGGATGGAGCCTACATATAGCAACTGTGCTTGCGACAACTATCTGAAAAGTGAAAACAAGAAAAAAGAGAAACGATGAAAAGAAACTATCGTATAAAATATAGCGTCACGCTGAACAGTCTCTCCGGAAGAAAGGAACTGACCGGAAAGGAAATCATTGTCCGAAACCGCGAGAATGATCTTTGGGCGAAGTTGTCGCTTGAGGACTATCTGCGGAAAAAGCATGGAGAGGCTTTTGTGTCGTGCAGCGTTTTGTCCTGCGAACCGGAGTTTGACATTCGGTTTGAGAATTTGTTCAGCCGTTTTTCAAAATGGTAAGGATTGATGGGAAAGATAAGTGAGATATTTTGCATGGATTGCATGGAGTACATGCGCAGTGTTCCCGATAAATTCTTCGACTTGGCCTTAGTGGATCCGCCATACGGAATAGGTGCCGACAGCCTTCCATAAAACCATGCGTTGTGAAGCAAAAGAACGGAACGCTCCTATCCGTCAAGCAGTCGAGATATGTACATAAGGATTGGGATACCCGGATACCGGATGAAGCGTATTTTACAGAGCTGCACCGTGTTAGCAAAAATCAGATTATATTCGGAACGAACTACTTTCCAGGGTTGGCAGGCGGCGCTATTGTTTGGGATAAATTGAATGGAATGTCCGACCAATATGGTTGCGAGATAGCGTACCAGAGCTTTGACCAGCGAACGGATATCGTTTATTATATGTGGCGCGGAATGATTCAGGGCGTATGTTGCAGCCGTGATATTCAGAAAGCTATCATTCAACAAGGCAACAAGGCGAAGAACGAGAAGCGAATACATCCGGCACAAAAGCCTGTTGCACTGTATCATTGGCTACTGAAGGAGTATGCTAAAGAGGGAGACAAGATTCTCGACACGCATTTGGGTAGTGGCAGCAGCCGAATCGCGGCTTACAAGTTGGGACTCGATTTCTACGGGACGGAGGATGATGAAGATTTCTTTGCAGCGCAAGAAAAACGGTTTCGGAGTGAGTGTTACGGAGAGACGATTACGGAGAAAGGAGTGATTAAAGAATTGAGTTTGTTTGAATTATAAAAAAGAGCTGTGTATGTGTAGAAGAGAAGAAAAATCCATACCACTTGACCCTGCCGATGAAATACACGAAGCATCATTGTCAGAAAACATCTGATGGTGGGCTATGAAATAGGATATAACTTAGGAACTTATGTACTAAATGACACTAACTGATGCAACGAGCAGAACGACATATCATCCTAAGAGACGAGAATTTAGATAATCTCTGTTTTCTCTCC
>ERZ1036446.132-NODE-132-length-45240-cov-12.098019_pt1 | contig 45240 bp, 65 predicted proteins | sample MGYA00514226_ERZ1036446 | MGnify/ENA primary metagenome ERZ1036446 (study PRJEB33795, sample SAMN09464922) | human gut metagenome | host: Homo sapiens | place: USA: Stanford, California | collected 2016-07 | study: EMG produced TPA metagenomics assembly of the...
CTCCGGTGTCTACATTTATGTAAAAGTGTCCACCCTTACTCTTAATAAGTCCGGCTGTTACAGTTCCAAGGTTGGCAACGATCGCACTGAGCGTTTGCACATCCAGATTCTCGACTGCGATATAATGGATCACCCACCTACTTCCATCCCACCGTTTAATTGGCTGTCCGCTTGCAGTTTGCCAGAGCTGTCCAACCTTTGGATTTTCTGGCGCGGTTGGAGATACGATGATACCGGAATCCCCGTCTGCTCCATTCTGCCCGTGCACTCCGATAATCACAGGAGTTGTCTTGGTGGATGCGCCGTCTGTGTAGGCGATCGTTTCGTAGCTCCACAGGTATTTTTTAGACTCTGTCATAGTCTGCATTGTAGTTGTCCACCCGGAAGAGGATGTTGTAATTCCGGTGCTTTTTTCGGATGCAAGGTAGTATTTTGTAATAGATTTAATCCCAACACCGTCCTGACCGTCTGCTCCATCCTGACCATCCTGTCCGTTTTCCCCTTTAATCTTCGCCCACTTATAAGATCTAACACTTGCAGGATCGGACTGATTGTAATCTACACAAGTACCGATATACGTTCCCACATCTTCTCCGCTGTTCCCGGTAAACGTTTTACCTCCATCGTTGGAATATTTAATGTGCAGATAACTTGTCTTGCCGTTTGTGCCGTTCGTTCCGGGTATGCCCTGCGTTCCCTGTGGCCCTTGGAGTCCTTGGAAGCGTGACCAGGTATATTTCTTTGGATCCGTGCTATCCGCTTGAGCAGAATCTACGTAAGTACCAATGTATGTAGACGGCGTTTCCGTCATCTGGCTACTTAATGTAGGATTCGCAACTGAGGAATACTTGATATGGAAATAGGTGGACTGTCCGGCTGGTCCCTGCGGTCCAGTAGCACCTGTATTCCCTTGAGGTCCCGGAATTCCTTGATCCCCTTTTGGACCCTGTATACCATCCAATCCCGGAGCGCCTTGTGGACCCGGAGGTCCCTGTTCGCCTTGCTCTCCTTTCTCACCTTGCGAACCCTGTTCTCCATCCATTACATCTGCGATCGTAACCTCGTAATATCCACGCTTTACTCCGCTTTCGAACGCCGTAAAAGAGTACACTGCTTTTACATCCACATCCTCTGCATTAACCGTAACACTCTTGCCAACGTAAAACTCTGTCCCATCTTTACTCCACCGGATTTCCAGATTGCCCGTGACGTCCACGCCGTTATCGTAAGCGTAGGCAGTCAGCGTGGTATTCCCGATGCCGTTTTTAAAGATAATTCCATTATTTGTGGCAATGGAGCAGGTGTAGACCTTATTTTTGTTAATTAAGTCCCGCATCCTATCCAACAGATCGCTCGATATCTCGGACATCAGCTCTTTGTAGTTTGTAAATACCGTCTTTGCTGTCTTTGGATTTGTAAGACTGCGCACCTGTTCGGACACTCTCGCCTGTAGATAAAGCACTGGTGTCCACTCCTGATCCTGCATCCTCACGGTGTCCCCGATGTTGGTGTCAAAATATCCATCCACCTCGTAGGTCACTACCGGTTCGGATGCAACTTTTAGATCAGATAATGCCATACTATAGAGCTTGTCCTTGCTGTCTGTATCGTACTCTTTTCGCATCAGGATATAAGCGTCCTCTTTATTCACAATGTTGGATGGGAACCGGTCTCTTGCCTGTGGTGCCCGGATGAGTGCCCCGTCTGTAAAATATTCCAAACGCCCACTTGCGTCGTATTCCTTTTTGTCCAGACCATTGATGGTCAGACCATCTTTTCCTGTTGGGTAGATGCAGGTGTACAAGCTCTCAGCATCTGTGGTTTTTCTGACCCCAGTAATTCCTTTCCCGTACCGCAGTACGATGTCATTCCGGTATTCTCCGACTCCGCTGTTGGTGTCGGAGTGTTCTCGATATACATTTAGGACAATCTCTTTTAAAGAGTAGTCTCTGTTCAGTACTGTCTCGAATTCGATTTCTGCCGAAAATACGTTGGCCAGAGAAAATAGCCTCTTTAATACAGACGTTGTGCCTGTCCACTCATTGGTGATCCGTTTATCTGATACCTCGTTAAGCCCCAATTTCAGCGTTCTCTCTGCGTCAAATACGGTAAGGTACTCTTCAAAGCTCATTGCTTTTCCAGCTTTGTATTCGCCGGCATCCTCGTTTATAAGCTCAAATGACAGAGACCATGCCGTAGCGGTAATTATCTTCTCCGTCTGATCGGTATTTACAATATTTAAGTAGTAAGATTTACCCTTGTATGTAAAGGCTACCTTGTTTCCTACTGTAACATGTTCTGCGTCTGGATGTTTTGCGTTTACCGTAAAAGTATAGGTATTCGCTGCTCCCTGTAAGTATTCGTGCAGCTCGTCTCCCCAGTAGTGCATGGATTTTTTATGTGCATTATCCATAAATGCTACTGGTGTGTTATTTGCACTTAAAATCGCAATTCTAATGCTGTCCATTACAAGTATACCTCCCGTATTTTTGCTTTGATATGCGGCGGTGGAGATGAAAAGGAAGAATAGCAGAACTGGACTTCCGTTGTTCCCGGTGGGACTTTCGGATAATTCGATCCATTAATCTCATCTCCTTTTGCCGGCATCCCGTTTACATAGACCTTTGTACTCTCTCCGTCTATAGACACCACATCCCCGGCACGGTACCGGTTCGGCACGTCCCGATATTTTTCCACGTTGTCCTTGCGAAACCAGATGCTTTTTAAATAGTTGTGCGTAACGTACTGGTTCGACAGATTTCGGTCCCCCCACTGTCCAATCCAGATCTGGATTTTCTCGCATTCCATATCTTTGATTTCCGGGATAGTAAAGTGGTAATACTTCCCGTACCAGAAAATACGCAACTTGTCACCCTCTTTTAAAAAGTCATTGTGTCCGCCGCCCATTTTTAAATTAAACGGGTTATCCTCGTAGGATGTCGGCTGGAAATCCAGTGTCTTAATTTTCTTGTTTTGAGGGGCAAACCAGTCCACATGCGCCGTATTACCAACCGTATCACTCTTGTTAATAGACATGGCGCAGATTACTTTATTATCTCCTGTCAGAAATGCAATGGTCTGCGCTCCCGTCTGTCCCATTAAGCCGGCCTCAAACCAGTGTTGGGTGTAGCAATAAAAGTTCTTCGCCCCACGCCTACCCTCACTGTCCACTGGGATAGTAAGTGTTTTCATTCCACCGTTCCAGAATCCGGATGTTGCCTGTCCACCTTTTAATGCCATGACGTTATATCCGGCAACATTCTTGACTTCGAGTGTTCCTTGTGTTGTGTTTTCCGGATTTTGATAGGATGTACCGTGATCGTCTTGAAACAAGCCGTAACCGTTAAACAGTTCTTCGGACGCTTCGTAATTCTCTCCATCTGCTTCTTCCTCTTTCCCTAGCTGGATCACTCCGTACTGGCTCACAAGTCCGATAAATCCGTTTTCATGATTGTGCGTGATCTTATAGTCCACGTCTGCCCATTCGGTACCGTTGTTTTGAATGGTAATGGTCTGGTAGCCGTTCTGTTGGACGCCAGTGAATTGTTTTTCTGCGGTAGAGTATGCTACTCCGTCCGGGATTAACCATGTAATTGTTCCCTCTCCCAGAAATTCTGTTTCTTCACTGAATTCTAAAGTACCACACGGAATCGCATAAAAGCATTTGTTCGGAACATTTCCAAACACTAACTTTTTTGGTTCATCTACTTTTAATGCTTTCTGTAAAGCATCGTACTTCTCTTCCAGATTACCCTCAATCGTAAACGGCATCACAATTTGTTTGTTCTCGTATGACGTGTAAGCAAAATCACTTCCATTCTGTTTTTCTGCCTTCACAAACGATGGATTCCAGTCAGCACCGACAAACGGTGTAAATCCCTGTAGTACTTTGATGTACTTTCCTAATTCGATGTCATTGAACTTCACAGAAAGTGTCATGTACGTTCTCCTTTCAGTAATTTCTTAAAATCTGTAATTCTTTGCTGTTCTGTCAGCATTGGAGCTGCTGTTTCTTTAATCAATTCTCTTCCATTCAGTGTTGTGCTTACTTCGATCGGACGTTTTGCCAGATCAGAAAGTCCTGCCACTGCATTCAGAATCGCTTGATTCTGTTGCTGAAGCTTTCTAATTTCTGCGTTATCCATCTTGTACTGCATAACAGATGTTGCTGGACGATTTGCCACTCTGGATGCATTAAAAGCCATGACCTCTCGCATCCGTGCTGAAACAGCGGACAGATCGATAGATTCCAGTGCTGCGTTTGAAATATTCCGGGAAGATTTTACAACTGACTTTTCTTCATCCTTAATACCCAACGCCAGACCTTTACTGAAGAATTGACCAAATTCCCTTGTCTTTTTGGATGGAGAACGCTCATCAAGTTCCCTTTTCGCTGCTGCCAGTGCAGAAGAAGCAACTGCGATAGCTGCGGAAATAGCCGCGGAGCTTCCAGCCGAAATACCATTGGCAAGACCATAGGAAAAATTCAATCCCTGATCGTATGCCTCGCTTTTCATTCCAACGCCCTTTAAACCAGATACCGCTCCGTCTCCCAGGCTTTTACTGGATGACTCCGCATTTTTCTTTCCGGAATCAATCCCGCTCTTTAAACCATCACCAAGTTTCTTTCCTTCTTGTTTCCCTTTTTCGGAAAGCTTGACATTTGACAATGCCACCGCTGCATTGCCGCCTAATGTAGATGCCGCCGCATTTACTGATCCAGAACCACCAACAATTCCATTTGCAAGCGCGTTTGCAATCTGACTTCCCATTGTCTGCGCTTGTCCCGAGACATTTGCAGATGAAAGTCCTGATAAAGCCGCATTTTCCAAACCTGATGCAGCCGCCTGCACAACCGGGGCTTGGCCACTCAAAGAGGATGACAGTCCAAAACCTACGTTGTTTCCAAATCCTGCCGTAGCTGACAACATATCCATGCCATTCAACCCTTGTGGAATCTGACCGCCTAATGAAGCAGCTGCCATCAATACGGCATTGGAATTCGCATGCAACGCATCAATTAGAGACTGTGTTGCCTCACTTCCTTTGCTGGAAGGAATCGTTGTCGTATCTGTAGTACTTGCACCTGTATTGATCTCATTCACAGCGCTTTTTGCTGCTTCATTGATCGCAGTTTTTCCACTGTTTACAGAATTTGCGGTGATGTCTGCCGCCTCTTTTCCTTTTTGAGCCGGAACTGTAGAAGTATCTGCCTCTGCCGCTCCCTCACTGACACCGCCCTCGATAGCGTCTTTCGTGGCTTGCTTAACTGGTTCTTTTCCCTCTTGCACTGCATTCGCTGCTGCTTCAGTAGTTTCTTTTGCTTCTTGTGCTGCTGCTTCTGGATTGCCTGAGTTTCCGAGTAATTGATTGATTTCATTTTGATAAGCTTCAATCGAAGCGATATTATTAGTAGATCCCTTTTCATATTCAATCTGAGCCATGAGCCACATGATACGAGCTTGAGTCACCATTTCATTCGTTACTCCAGAACCTTTTTCCGCCGCTGCTGCACGCATATCGTCATAACTTTGCAGAAAACTTTCAGCTTGTTCTTTCAAAGCTTCTTCGCTCGCTTCCCCAGCGCGTTTCATATCATTTGCCAATGCCAAAACAGAAAGAGCGGCATTTTCACTTCCGGATTCAACTGCCCCCATTGCGGCTTCGTAATTTGATATCGTAGTCAAATACTCATTGGAAGCAGTTTTCGCATTATCAAATGCCTTTTCCGCTTCAAGTAATTCTGCATCAGCTTCCATCTGTGCTTGTTGAAGACGCATGATTTCAAAAGAACCTGCTGCCTGTTCTGTAGTCATTGACGCAGTGGCATCTTCCAACTTTCTTGTTGCTTCTTCGGATGCTCTTAGTGCCTCAGAATAATCGTCAAATGTGCGAGAAACTTCTTTTGCTGCTTGTGTCTGATTCTTTATCGCTGTAGTATAATCATCCTCATAAGCGGACAATATTGCCTCTGCTTTTTTCTTTTGAATAACTTGATCTATGGATTGCGTTAACTCACCATACTTCTGTATTACTCCATCTGTCGTTTCAATCTCTACGCCAAGTGCTTCGGATAATGTGGATGTAATAAAGGCTGCACGTTCCTCATATCCTTCCTTTATCTTCCCATTTTGATCAACAATTCCCTGTAACTCATCCCATAGTTGCTGATAATGACCGAATTGCGTCTGGATTCCGGCAACTTCATCTTGTCTTGCAGCCTGAGTTTCTCGGATTGCTTCTGCCTGTTCTGCCAGTTTTTTATTGGCTTTATCTGTAGCAGACTCCGCTTCTTTCTGCGTCAAAGCATAAACACCAAGACCTGCTGCCAGAGCTGCTACCGCAGAAATCACAAGACCAATCGGATTCGCTTTCATAGCAACGTTCCAAAGAGTTTGTGCTTTTGTGGCTAAATTCACCTTTCCTGTAAACATGCCAACAACTGCTTGCCCCGCTGTAAGTGTAGCGTTTGTTGCAACACCACTTTCCATAGCCAGAAGCTGTGCAGCATAGTAAGCATCCACTGCTGCAGAAGCGGTCTTCCATGTTTTCACACCTTTTTTCAATATAGATGTTGTTTCATTGACAACTTTATACCCCTTAAAAGCGGTAAAAGTTGCCGTTGCTGATGCTGCGATCAAGTCCAGATTCTCTCCTGCAAAGTCCAGTGCCTTTGTCAGTGGCGGGAGCGCTTTATCAGCCAAATTTCCAACAGCATCTACTACATTACTTAAAGTATCAACCGCTGTTTCTCTAGCTTCTCTCAAGCCACCGTCACTCAATGACTCTGCCACTGCATCAATCGCATCCTCAACCGGTTCTTGCAGTTTGGATGGTAACAGCTCTGCCAAGCCGGATGCCATAGACTCCGCCATCTCTCCGGCCGCACCGAGAATTCTTCCTTTGTTCGAAGCAATTCCAGAAGCAAATGCTTCTATAAAATCAACTGCTGTGTCTACCATTTCTGGGGCATGGGATGCTGCTTCTACTGCAAGATTTGCAAATTCATCACCTGCTGTCTGGATTGCTTCATTCAGACCACCGTTGTTGAAAGAATCTGTAATATTGTTGATGCTTTCTGTTGCCGTATTTGCTGCATTTTTCAGATTGTCTGCTACGCTGTTGTAAAACGCCAGACCCAATGTTTCTGCTGATCCACTAAGCTGCTCCAACGCACCGGATAGATTGTCCTGCATTGTTTCCGCTGCCTCTTGGGCCGCGCCATCACAGTTTTTATAGGCATTTGTCAGTTCTCCTAGAGAACCTTCTCCCTCGTTAATCAATGCAAGCATACCGGACAATGCTTCTTGTCCATACAGGGTGACCAGATAATTATTTTTCTGCTCATCCGTCATTCCCTCTGTTGCCTGTCTGAGCATTCCAACCTGTTCCGTCAGGGATTTCATTTTCCCGTTGGAATCGTAGAAGGAAATTCCAAGTTCATCCATAGCTGCAGTCATGTCATCTGTTGGCTTTGAAAGCCTTGATAACGCACCTCTTAAAGAAGTACCAGCCTGGCTACCCTGTATTCCGGCATTTGCCATGATTCCGATTGCCGCCGCTGTCTCTTCCAAACTAAGACCTGCTGCCCTCGCAAGAGGTGCTACGTACTTCATTGCCTCTCCGGTATCTGCTACAGAGGAATTTGTACGATTCGCATTCGCCGCCAGAACATCGGCAACATGCGCTGCATCGGATGCCGCCAGTCCAAATCCTCTCAAGGTTGATGCCGCAATATCCGAACTGCTCGCCAGATCTTCACCGGATGCCGCTGCTAGATTCAAAAGTCCCGGCATTGCACTCATGATCTCGGATGTGGTAAAACCGGCTGCTGCCAGATTCTCCATTCCCTCCGCTGCCTGACTGGCAGAAAATGAGGTATCAGCACCTAACTGCATTGCCTGTTCTTTTAATTGCTCAAATTCTTCTCCTGTTGCTCCGGAGATAGCCTTAACTCTAGACATCTGAGATTCAAAATCAGAACCCACCTTGATTGCCGCTGCTGCAACTCCACCAAGTGCTGCTGCAGTTCCCGTGATCGCTACCGTTGCCGCTTTCATCCCTTTTGCTGTTATACTCCCAAGCTTTGAAAGTCCTTTTTCTATCCCGGAAGAATCCAGATCTGTTTCAATTACAACTTTTCCATCTGCCATTTACTCACCACCTCGTGTTAAAAATTTGTATAAAAAGAGCACCTACCATTTCTGATAGATGCCCTGATTACTGTATTTAGTTATTTGACCGGATTTCCAGTACAGCCTTGCATAAAGGCATATACGCGATTTATATGACATTCGTCCATTTCTTTCAGCTTGCTGATAATGAAATTCTTCTTATATTTAGCCGCTGTGCTTAATTTCTCTCTATTCTCTTTCATTACGCCACCTCACTACTTGCCAGATTTTTAGCGAATCGTTCTACAAGTTCCAAACACTCTTCATTTTCCATATTCTCCACAATCTTCACAATGGATTTCTTACGATCACACTGCTCTGTATCCGGAAGTCTGTCACGTTTATCCAAATACCTGTATAAGATTGCTTCTATCTGGCGTTTAATTCTATAATCTTCCGGTCTTAACTGCGACAAGAGGCTCTGAAACTGATTATTTTCCGCTTTAGTATTGTTCGCTTTTTCTGCTCTCTGCCCTTGCATATAGCCAAATCTAAATGATGATAACGCAAGCTCAAAGTTGCCGGGAGCATGGTTCAACAAATCTTCTGCTTGTTCAAATTTCATTCTAAATGCAACAGGAATCATCAAGTTTTCTCTCTTAATTTTTTCATATAAATTCATCTTACGCCACCTCCTGATATACAACTTTGCATTTATTTGTATTACCATTTGATAACCGATGCTCAATGAGTGTGGGATACCCATTTTCCTCCAGCCATTCTTTTACCTTCTGGAAAACGGAATCTTTGTATTGAACAGTAACGCCGTCATGTCCATTCCTGCTATAAGCTGTCTTTACAATTTCGGCCTCTGAAACATCCAACTTCTGAATGATAGCACTTACCGCTTTATCGTGTGGTCTGCCACTTTCCGATAAAATACCAAACTCTTTCGCCATCGCGGTGCAATCCCACAAGACCGGAACTTCTGAAATCAGCGGCACTTTCACTGGATACCCGTTGTCTGAATAAATACGGATAATTTCAGCAGCTATGTACTTAGAATCTACTCCTGCATCATTGAGAGCACCTTTGATGTTCTTCACCATCTGGTTGACGGATGGGAGTTTTTCTTTGTGGGAAGCCTCTTTCTTCGGCATCTCGTAAGAACCAGTCTTGCGGAGTGTTGGAAGAACTTCATCTGTGACCCAATCTGTAAACTTTTCAGCATCTGGTTTACGACTCTTGAATACTAACTTGTACACTCCACTTTCTGTAAGGAAATTCTCACCTGCGTTATTCAATTTTCGGAAGTCGGTTAAACCGACATCTGAATTTTTCACCTTAATAACTTGCTTTTTATTCATTTTACTCATGTGGTCTTTGACTGTACTCATTGCCATATCTAAGCACGCTCCAACATGATAAGGATTGAATAAAATTTCTCCATTCAATTCAAATACTTCTACATGGTAGGGGCGCAACTTCTATTTTTTTAGTTCTTCGTCGATTTTTTCATTAAGCCATTCTGATTTTGTCTTTTGCTGCTCAGATAATTTTTGTTCAAATTTCAACATTTTTTTCTTATCTACAGCTACACTAAATGTCTTCTGTGTTTCCCTTCTGGCTTTCATGTAATCGGCTCTGCTTTTCTCCGCGATTGTTCTCACCCCTTTCCGTTACGCGTTACATATAATATATTACTGTTACGCGTAATTGTCAAGAGGTTTTTCAAAATTTTCCCATCCTACCTTATGGAATTAAAATAAGACACAGCATTTCGCCATGTCTCTCTGTGCTTTTGGGGAGATCAGGAACATGCCCTGAAAGGACTCCTCCCCGGTATTCAATTAACTTCATTTATGTTCTCCTTAAAATTGGGTATAAGAAAACCACCTACCGAAGTAAGTGGTCTCAAAATTTATTCCGTTAAACTTGGCAGAACCCATAAATCAATTGCATATTCTCCTAGGCGATTAGCAGCAACTTCTTTATTTTTTATTTTATCAATCAAAGACTTATCTAACTTAAAGCTAATCACTTTACTCTCGTCTCCGCTCGTCATATCTGCTACAGCCCAATATTGTATCTCATTATAAGAACTTCCCCCCTTGTTAAGTATGATATCCTCTACATTGAAATAATTCTGATCTATCGTCATCTTATTAGTCATACTTGGTTCTATTTTTGCTTTAATTACTAATGTATTACCATCTACGCCGCCATCATATTTTACATCTAGTAATTGACCGAATTTCAGACTCTGGATTTGTGTTCTGCCAGATTCATCATTATTTTCTATTGTATTTTCAGCAGAATTCTCATCTGCTTTTGGGTTTGAGTGTATCTCTATGTATTGATACTCGTCAGCAGTTTCATCATCTCTCTGAATCGTTAAATGTGATGTGTCAAACATAATCAGGATGCCAGAAGAAACCTCTATTCTTGTGTCTTCAATTGAAGTAGGTGGCACTCCAAAATTCATTTTTTGTTCTATTTCATCAAAATCCAGCTTCATATCCGTTGCTGATATTGCAGCTCTTGCAACATTTACAAATTCTTCATTGTTAATATTGTTTATGCTGATATTTGCGACATTATTATCATCATTTACAAGCAATGTCACTTGACTACTAACTCCTTGGGAGGTCATAGCATTAAATAAACTTGTTGATTGCCCGCTGCTTTTCAGCGAATCCACTTCTACATTGCAAAACGTTCCAAAATTATAGAAATCTTCAAAATACGCTTGTGCGGTAAAACCGAAAGACAGCAATCCGTTTTCTTCCGATTCTTCTTTCTCCGCACTTTCAGCTTTCTTGGACTCTTCTTTTCCCTCTTTCTTCTCCCCACATCCTGTCAGCATCCCCACACAAAGCACTGCTGCCAGCAAGACACTTAGTACTCTCTTCATAACCTTCCTCCTACCCTATACGCTTTACCACATACTCATTATACCGTGAGGGTTGTGGAATCGCAAGGATGGAATGGAGTGAGAAATCGGTAAACTCAATTTTGAGTTCTCCAAAAGTGATGTGTTGCCACTTCTGGCAATAGACAATCCATTTCTAGATTATCCTTTCCCAACAACTTGGGAAAGCGCATTCTTGCTCCGTCATCCTTCCCCAACCTGTTGAGGAAACAGCTCGGATGTCCGTTTTTCGGACTTCCAAAAATCTTTAATGTTGGCTGCAAAATTTTCAGCTCGATTCAGAACTCTTCCACCATCTTCCTTACTTTCTGATAAATCTCTTTGTATGGAGTTTCCTTCTCCATCAACTTTCGGATTCTCATTTTCACAAGGGTTTCCATTGTTTTCAATTCCAAAAGCGTTTCCTGTGAGATATCATCACGTTGACCACCATGCAATCCGACTTTGCTATTTATCAGTTTGGTAAAGATTAGATAGTATCGATCCGCATGTTTGCTTCCCTGCTCTTTTGCATACTCTATGAATAGTTTAATCTGATCTGTTTCATATCGCCTTGCTTGCTTAGATTCATTACGGATTCCAAGCCATTTGTTGTCTTTTTCAGAAGATATGTAATAACCGTTCTTTCTGATAGCTGAAATAGTTTCATATACCCAATCATTAAACTTTTCCGCAATCTCTTTGTTTGAATATCCACAAATAGCATATATTCCTCTTTCTTCGTAAAGAAATGCTTTTTTATCCTTACCTACTCCATTGAAGGGGGTCTCAAATTGTGATGACCTTACTTCTACGCTGAATTTATCTAAGCGTTCTTTATGTCTTTGATGTACTACCAAAATCGCATGGGCTGGATTTTTATACTCTAACGCATATCCAATCTGTGTCCTGCTCATATAGATGTTGTTTTCCTCATCCACATAAAAATCACATACTGTCCCTAAAAATTCTCCATGTTTCACAAGTTTTAGTTTCATACTATTTCGTATCCTTTCCACTTAAATTTTTACATTGATGATGAATCCAAGCAAAAATAGAGCGGAATTTTCCGCTGCACTTATTATGGACTCTATATATGTGGACTCCTCAAAATTTAGAAGTCGAAATTCAATACTATCTGCTGACTAGCAATTTCAAGTATCAAAATAAGGTGCGGCACTTCGCCACACCTTTACACACACTCTCTACGTTCGTACGTTTTTCGTACGAAGCAATTCACTCACATCACCGCCGTTGAGAAGCGCATCTTCAATCTGCCTTGTCCGGTCATCCATAGCCGGTGCCTGATCAAGACCGTAATACTTCTGCATTGCCCGGTAAAACTCTCTTTCCTCTTTTGAGAGGTTCTTATTCGACACGTCCATTGTACGGTACTCAATAACCTTTGACAGCCTTGTATCTTCTCCCAGATTTTCCAGAAGCAGCATAAACTTCCACCAGTGCATCTCTTCTGCCTGCAAGTCAATTCCGTACTGCTGGATGAAACCGGCATAGATCAGTCCTGCATCCTCTTGAAAGTCAAACGGTTGCTTATCATTGACCCCTGCGATCTTCCGCGGGAATTTCTTCTTTGACTGCTCCTTGCCACAGGAAAAGAACCAAAACATCTGATCCACGTGTTCTTCTGTGAAATAATCACAATCTCTGTAGAACAGCAGCAACACTTTCAGTAAGGAATCTCCCGTCAATTCTTCTGCACTTTCTATGATTTCATTGCATTTTAAAACAGTGCGGAAATCCCATTTTACAGGACACTCCACACCATTCACGATCAAAAACTCTGGAAATTTTTCTATTAAGAGATTCATCATTTTTCTACAAGAGCATTTCCCTTTGATAGCATTTCCAATCTCCCCATAATCTCATTGTACTGATTGTCCTGTCTGATCTGCTCTGTGACCAACTGCTCATAAACTGTCATACAAGCAAGCAAATCATTTCCTTTTCCACACACACGATTACCTGTACCCTCTCCGAATACAGAATCAAACATCTGCTTCACTCTGCCGCACAGAAATCTATTCTGTTCCAGCTCTGTTCCTTCTGGCAGCTCTTCTGCAACGTGTTTCATCTTCTCCAATTCAGCTCCATATCGCTCTTTCAGCTCTGGATTCTCCAGATCATACAGGTTGAATTCCAATTCTACTCCATTGATAATCATGTTCTTGCGCTCCTTCCTTTTCTGGTCCTTGCCTTGCTTACTACTTCCTCACCAACTAAGGCATTATCAGCGAGGGATACTATTCCCCCGCCGGTGTGAATTTCTTTGTAGATGTATCAAACTGGCCGTCCACCCAGTCAGATACACCGAGCAGGTTTCCGGATCCATGAATTTCTCCATCATTATCAGAGAAGTCTGCCACCTCAATCGCAACTTTTCTTCTCTTCGCATAAAACTTATTCTCCTGATCCAAAACAGGTTTTTCCATAAATACTTTGACATAATATGTCTCTGCATCCGTCCCTGTCTTTTCATTTTCTCCGATATCTGCAATAAATTCGATTGCTTTTTCGGAGCGGATCAAGTCGAACTCCAATGGTGCCGTCCATTCATAAGAGCCGATTCTCTGTGTTGCTGACTTCTGATTGACATATCTCTTAGACGTTGCCTGTGCAGACGGTGAATCATCCAACTGAGTCACTCCAAATCCAAGAAGTTCGTAAGTCTCGCTTAAATCTTTTGAAACATCCAGATATCCCGGATGCTGCCATCTACCTACAACACCAGTCTCGCCTGCTGCTGCAAAAAACTGAATATTCATTTTCATACTTTCACTACCTCCGTTTATAATAAATAAATTGACATTGTATCCGGTACTGACACTTCGTCTCCTGTGCGTCATACAGATATCCGTCTGTTGTTGCCCGGATGGATTTGCTCTGCAGTTTCCCTGTCAGATCTGGCAGAGTACCCGCTTTTGTACACTCATCCAGCCAGTCTGCAAATTTTTCATAGAATTCCGATGTGTCTCTGTTCTCTTCGTCTCCGTAAAGCACTCTGGAGCATAAAGAAAACACATACTGCCGAACCGTATCACCGTTCGCATACCGTTTCAATATCGGTTCTGCAGGTGTGCTTTCGATACTGTATGCGGTCACATCTTCATTCAACATATCCACATTCACAACCGGAAACATTTCCTGAAACTCCTGCAGAAATGGACATCCGGCAATAAACTCCGCCACTTGGTTTGTTATGCTCATTTCGCCTTACCTCCACAATATTTCGCAACAGACTGCACAATTTCTTTCCCGCGATCCGCCCACATACGCTCTGTCCAGTGGCTACCGGCACGGGCATGCACGGATCTGTTCTTTCCTTTATTCTCGTAGTACTGCCGCCTTGCATAAGGAGTGTCATAGATAATAGAGGATGCTGTTTCCGTCACACTTTTCATTGACAGGTTACCACTTAATCTCGGCACATATGGTGTAGACAGCCGTCTCACCTCATGGGTAAAGAACTTCTGCCCTGCTCCATTCTTATTTAGATTTCTCTTCAGTAGAATTTTATCCACAGGATCTATATCCAGCCTGATCTTCGCCATTAAGAACCACCACCTATCCTGATATGCTTAGAAGAACCAAAAAAGTTCTCGGAATGACTGAGTACTTTCCCAATCGTTCCAGAGAACCTTTTCCTGATATCTTCTATTCCGGTGACATTTCCTCCATCCCATTCTCCCAGGATAAAGAAATCACCATTCCGCACAGTCCATTTCCCATACACTGCTGTTAATCGGTTGAACGCATCCGGCGTGATCCAGTCAGCGCATTCTGTATACGGAATCCGAATCTGATACTCATCCGCGCTTCTCAATCCATTTTCCCCTACGGTACTTTTCTGGTTTGTATGAAACCAGACCTTAGGGATGACATGAGGAATAAACACCATCTTCCTGCTCTCTCGGTCTGGCCACTGATTGAACATCGTAACCTTAGCATTCGTAAGCATTTGTATTCACCCCCTGATATAATAAGCCGGTATGAGCCAGATATCGGCGGATGACCGCATAGATCTTTGTTTGCAGAGCGTCTACTGCAATCTTTCCCGCTTCTGCTTCTGTCGCGTAATTCACAGAATATCCGTCTGTATTCTCCGACTGCACTTCTCTTCCTCCATGTTCCATTCGGTTCATATCATCCTGATAGATCATGTCAGCAAGTTCACACAGGCAAAGCTTCACTAACTCCATATCGTTCTCACTCGGCTGTAAATGCATCACTTGATTCAGATAGGTGTTAGCTTTCAAGATCGGCTGTTTCAATGACCGTTCGTCCTCGATTATAATTCCATTGTATTCTTCTACGTAAAACTGAAAATCTACACGTATCAACGCCTATTCCTCCTTACGAATTCGCCATGATCCCCTGTTTTTTCATCTCCGCAAGAATTGCATTGATTTTATTTTTCAGGTCAGTTGCTGTTTCTGTGGACAAATCTGCAATCAAAGACATCTGTTTCACGCCGCCAAGCGTTGTCTTGTTTGCTACTGGAAGAGTGTAACTTGGTCCCGCAGGTCCCTGTGCGCCCGGATCTCCCTTGTCTCCTTTCGGTCCTGCTACTCCTGGATCGCCTTTTTCGCCTTTTGCTCCTGCTGGTCCTGCCGGTCCTACTGCTCCTGCTGGTCCTGCTGGTCCTGCTGGTCCAACCTGCTCATTCTTTACGCCCTGCTCTAACTTATTCAGTTTCTCTGCTGTAATAACGTCATCATTATTCCATGTAGTTGGTGTATATGCCATTATTATTACCTCCGTCTCTTATTTTGTTTTACCTACTTTTGCCTTTCCGACTTTCGCAGTTCCTACTTGTGCCAAATCGTCATCTAGGCCTTTTTTTTTACAACTGCGTAGTTCTTGTCTCCGAGACGGTATCCGGTACAGATTTCCACCTGTGCAAGAGTTCCGTTGAAGTTCTCAGAGTCTTTCAGTCTTGCCATAGATAACAGGTCAATGATATGCAGTCCTCTCCAGTCATACATGATATACTCTACTTTTGACAGATCTTCTGTCTGTAGACTTCCTGCATAATCGTAGTATTTTGCAGCTGCTGTCAAGTCGAGCATATTACACTCTACCCACAACATTCCAAGGTAATATCCCATCTGTCCGGTGCGGATGATCTCATCATTCTTAACCGGAATGAATTTATCTCCTGCAACTTCCAGCATCGTACTGTAGGTCTCAACAGATGCCATAACCACATTCGCAGACGCTTTCTGCTTACGGATTGTTTTTCTTCCTGCAATCACCTTATTGATGATATTGGAAGCGGTAATTGTTTCTGTATCTTCCATTGCCGTTCCTTCGTGTGCAAGACATGCAAGACCGGACTGCTGCCATCCCTCTTTGCAAACCTGTGTAGACTGGGAAAGATGCGCATCAGCCATGTCAAACGGCACAGCGCTTGCCTGTACGTTATAAATCTTCGTTGATTCCTGCTGCAGGTTATTCATTAACACTGGAATCAGATCATTGTCTGCTTTTCCGTGTTCGAAGTCGGATGCCGGCTGTTTTGGGTCTTTTGCCGCCTTGGCAGCTAAACGGAACACTTTTACTGCTCCCGCTCCTTCAGCATCACCCTGATACTGATCATTAAATGTCATCCCCGGCTGAAAAATTGCATCAAAATAAAAATTTGGTGCAACGATTGAACTGTATTTTTCGCTTACGTTATATCCACCATATTCCATACTCTTTTATTCTCCTTTTCTATTTCGCGTATTTGTTGTTTCCGTATTTCCTTGTGAGATAAGCCTCTTCTTCGGATTTTGTCTCCGGTCTGTAGGTTCCATGAGTACCTCTTACCCATGTCTTTTTTTCACCGTCCGGTTCTTCCTGTTCGAACTCATCCGGATATTTCTCTTTGACGCCTTTCATGTACTCATCTGCACCAACAAAAGTACCGTCTTTAAACTCCATCTTCTGTTCCAGAAACTCATGTAAGATTGTCTTTCTGGATAAAGGAGATTTAATCTTCTGCGTGTCCAAAAACCTCTCTGCTGCAAACATCTTTCGGTCTGATTCAATCTGATCATTTAGTGCTTTTGTGTCTTTGTTGTACTTTTTCTCCCAGTCAGCAGCAGACTGCTTGATTCCGTCAATATCCATGTCCTTGTAAGACTTAATCGTAGTGTTTGCTTCGCCGAGCTGCGTCTCCAGTCCATTGGCTCTCGTCTCAAGGCTCTGGTACTTTTCCTTGCTGATATAGCCGCCATCTGATAAATCAACGAATCTGACATGCTTCAGCTTATCCTCGATTCCGTTGTTATGCTCCTGAATCTTTGCATCTACCTGTCCGAAAAGCTCTTCTCCTAATACGTCTCTTAACTGCATCTTTATTCCTTTCTTTGACCACTGTTTATTATCGCGGTGTCTCCGCTGGCCGTGGCAGTTATTCTCCCATGCCACAGGGGATATTTTCCCGCAGTTTAAATGTCTTGAGGGTTGATCGGACAAATACTATCCCCAAAATTGAGGGCAGCGTATAAAAATAGCACCTACCACACTGGATAGATGCTAAATTTATTGTTTTTATTTTTTGAAATTGGCATAAAAATACCACTCACTCAATTAAGAATGAATGGTATCATCTCTTTTCCGCCGGTTCCATATGAATCTTAAAATTACAGGTTGTACAATTGAAATATGTACTTGTTTTTGGATTATAAGGTGTAATGATTTTACCTGTTTTACATTCCGGACAAATTACTTCTTTTCCATCCCGTAACGCCTTTATCATCATTCCAATTTCTTTTGGTGTCATTACTTTAGCCTCCATTCACGATCTGAATATCTTCCTTTTACTGATTTTATTATATTCCTAATGTCTTGTCCCGTCAATTTACCTTTCGTATGTAATTCAGCAAAATAGTCACAAACAGCTTCTGCGTGTTGATCTCCACCTATATCCAATCGGATATGCGTTGCTTCATGGATAATCGTTTCCGCCGTCTTCCGTATGCTTTGTGTTTCCACCCCATTGATATAGATATGATTTCCAATACATGATCCATACAGTCCTTCCAGTCCCGTTTCTGAAATTGTATTGCTGCTATAATATACGTTAACGGAAATATGATTCGTTTTAATAAAATCAAGAACTGTCTTTCCAACATTTGACTTATTAAGATTTTTGTATAAGTTAGCTGCGAGTACTGTATCCATTTCTTTTGTAATCTCTACATCGAATATTTTTTCTGCTGTCTTCTTTTTTATATTAGAAATTCTTGACTCAAATATTCTTCCCGGCAACACTCTTCCAAGCCCATCCATATACACTCTCTGCATCTGCTCTGGAAGCTCCATCTTTTTAGAAAACCCCTGGTATTCCCGGAGTGTGTTCAGATACTTTGCTTGGGCTGCCTGTATGTCCAACTGGCTGGCTTTTCCCTTTTTTAGAAGATCAATGTCACTTCTCTGCTTTCTCATTCTGGTTTCAAGTGCTCTCTGCCGCTGCTGAGCTTCATAGGCGTTATATGATTTTCCCTGATAAGACCTTGCGACCTGTTCATTTGCTTCCATTTCCCTCAATTGTTCCGGTGTGTACGTTCTGACAGACACACCGTCTACGAACGCGAAGTAACTATGCCTACAATTAGCTCCGCACAGACCATCTACCTCTCCCAAACGACAGATCGAGATCAGTTCCTGCTTTGTATACACATTCCCTCCCCACCAGTGAGAAGGTCTATGCCCGGCATGCCACGTTACTTCGTAGGTATCTGTCCCTAAATCCTTTGCCACCTGTTCATTGATCTGCGCAGCCAGTTGATGCACACCTGTCATTACAGCACGTCTGACCGCCACAGGGACCCGATTTCCATATCCTGACGCATAATTTACTGTCCGTATCCCACTGGCTGTCATTTCCTTTACTACACGCCTGAGAACGGTATTGTAATCGAACGCTCCGGTTACAATGTCCATACATGCGCGATCAAGATACTTCTGATAGTACTCTGAAAATGGAGTGAATACTTTCTTTCCTCCGTAATCCAAAGCAAATCCCATTGATCGTGTGATATTCTGGATTTCATGTTTTGTCTGACTTAGAATTGCTTTCGCCCATGTCTGCATCTGCTCATTATCTTCATAAGGTGTAAAATGGGCATTTACCTGTTCGTAGATTTCTTTTGTCCTGGTGTAATCCTTTTCGATTACAGTATCATAAATCTCCCACAGTTCCGGATCAGTAAGCCCTGAAAGACGTTTGATTTCCGATTCAATGAACTCCGTAGAATTTCCAATGATCTGTATTCTGTTCAACTGATAGTCCGCTGTAGATGTAATTCCACCTGTCTTTTTAATCCTCCTGACTACATCTCTCATAATGCGGTTCTGTAATTCAAGAAACATCTTTTCAAGCTGCAGTGGCAGGTGCTCCATTTCCTTTGGCTGCATATCCTCACACCCTATTCCATTGTATCTTCCTGGCTAAATTGTGATGCCTGTTTCAGCATCTTGATCGCCTGCTCTTCCGTTTCACCGAAACGCTTCATCCGGTACTCTACAGGACCAACAACTCCCATACTAAAATCAGCCCGAAGCTGTTCCGTCTCATATTTCTTGTCTGTTACAAGGGAGTCATCCCAACTGCAGGATACTTCTACCTTTCCGTCTGCAGAAGTGCCACCAAGCGACATCCACACTTCTATAGCTGCCACAAGATTCTCAAGTGCGTTCCCAAGGCTATTCTGAATAGATTTTACCGTTGCGTAAGAGCGTTGCTTACTGGCCTTAATTTCTTCTGCTGTCTTATCCACTACCTGTGGATCTGAAAGAGTTCCATAAGCAAGACCACAGTTAAACTCTACTTTCTGTATGATCCTGTTGTACCCGTTGAAGAAGCTCTCATCCCGGATTTCCGGTGAATACGCATTAAAAAAGGGATTTCCATCCCTACTCATCACATTCGGCCCCATTGCCCGGTAAAGCCGTTCTTTCCCTTTTGGCAGGATAACTTCTCCCTGCCGGTTCTTCCGGAAAAATTCATCCGCTGCCTGAATTGCCGTTTCCTTTGATTTGTATTCCCACAGCACTGCTCCATACTGCTCATCAGCATCCCGAATCTGATTCACGGCTCTTGCATAGATTGATACACCAAGAGGAGAATGGATGTCTGTATTGTTTGCCAATGGAATCTTGAAGTAAGAAAACAGCATCCTGTCCGCATTCTGAAACTCGACATAAGGGGCAATATCTGACCATTCCGGTACTTCTTCCAGATTGATCTCCTGTCCGAGATTTACGATATCATCCGTTTTTACCATTGCTTTCTTACTGATAAAAGCTTTGTTAACAATGCTGTATCTATCGCCCTGTAATGCGTGATATTCAAGTCTTGTATAAAGATTCTTTCCAACGCGCTTAAATTCTGGGAAGATAGCTGCTGTAATCTCTCCTGCGCTGTTAAACTCTACCGGGTAAAAGTCACCGGCTCTCACTACATCTATCTCAATCCCTTTCTGGGATAAATACGGTTTAAAGACCACACCGCCTGTACTGCAGGCAAACTCTGTGTAGTTTGAAATCTCATTTAGAAACGGCTGTATCCCCTCTTTAATCATTTCAGCTTTGCTTCCGCCCGTAATATTGATGCTGGATTCCATTGTCACCAGTCTTGCCATTTCGGAGCAGATTGCTGCCGGGAGGCTCAGTCCCTTTACATCATCATTCAACCAGGGGGATTCGTTGATATACATCTTTGACCACCGATAGATTCCCTGTGCCATTCTCTGGGATACCGCAACATCCACTCCCATTGCCTGTTTTATAGTTTCATACTGTATCAACGTTCCTCACCTCTTTCTGATATTGGCAACATAAATTTAATCCGGTTCCACATTCCAACGCATAAATAGCGTGTTCCATCAAGTGCATGATCGTTCTCTTTTACCGGTATCTCAACGCCTTTTTTAATTCCATCTGTATTGTATTGATAAAGCCCAAACTCCTTAATCAGCATCTTCTGTTTCTCGCTGACGATCATTCTTCCGAAAGACAACAACTTCTGCACACGGCTGATTCCTAATTTGACATCATTCTGCGCCGGTATAACCGGTATATGGGGGATGACTCTCCGTATTTCCTCAATCAGACCTGCTGCCGATGGATCCACGAATATGTAGCTGACTACACGGTCATACTCCTTTTCTATCTTGTCGCAGAATGTTTTCATATCCTGTGCATACTCCGAAGGAGATTTCTGTGTTCCACTTTCTCGCCCGGAATAGTAGTACTCATCGATTCCACGCAGGACTTGATTTTGATAGTCAATGCCGAAAGCTTCATAGACTGTTGCATTCTGTTGACCGTAGTCCACTCCGATTCCAATCTCCCCAATGCTTCGTTTCTCTTCCTCAATGTAATCTTCCGGCTGATAAATATGCTTCTCTGCTGAAAACATATAGTAGATCAGATCATCAACTCCCGTAGGCTCTCCTAACCATGTCCACCGGTACATCTTGATATCAGCTCGCATCATAGCTTCTGCAGAATCAATCAGATCCTGTCCCAACCAATCAACCGGAACATCTTTGTAGCTTGTGTGAATATGGATGCAGTCCTCGCGCTCTTCCATCTTCTTGCACCAGAGGTTGATCGTAGCATTCGGATTCTTCGGCGGATTGTAAAGATAGATCATCTGGAAACCAGCTTTGTTTCCACGGACGAACGTTGCTTCTATATTCGCCAGTTCATCTTCCCCTTCCCCATCATCGAAGAACTCTGTCAGCTCATCCAGTACTACAAGCTTTATCGGCTTGTCCTCATCGATGATACCTTTTGTATCGTCAATTCCATCAGAACCGGAGAAATACATCGTTGTATTGTGCTTTTTATATGTAATCTCCATCGGGGATTTTCCGATCTTGAAATATGACTTGGGAATTTCTAGCCGGTTAATGCCCCGGAGCATTTCTTTGTATACTGTTTTCCGCAGTTTATTGTGATGTTTTCTCAGGACTACTGCTGAACCATTTGCATCATCCACCAACTGGAAAATACCTCTAACACCTGCATAACTGGATTTCGTGCCGGCACGGCCAGAAGTCAGGATGATATGTTTATGCTGCTTATCGTTGAATAACGGCAGATATTTTGGAATGATCAAATCTGATATTCTAACTTGTTTTTTTGTCTGCGTCATTGATAATCTCTACTCCTTCCATTTCATCCTCATTGCTGCAATCTCGGTTCAACTTATCTGCATTTGCTAGCTTCAATTCTGTATCCGCCTCTCGGTTTCGTCTGTTCTCATCCGGTTCTGGCGATTGCCCTGCATACTTCGCTACAAATGTAGCTGCCTGTGTGTTTCCGTTCATTGCTTCTTTGATTTGTGCCATCAAAAGAGCCGATTCCAGAGTGCACTCAACACCAAGTGACTCCAGAACCGGCTTCCATTCAGGACTATCTATTTCAGCGGTAAGCAGCAGATTCAAAGTCTTTCTAAAATCAGCTTTTCTCCGTCTTGCTTCACCGCTTGCTTTTCCACCTTTAGAAGTAATTATTCGTAGTTCCTCCGTTGTTCGTTTATCAAATCCACGATCTTTTATGTTATCATAACCTGCCACTTCACCACCTTCCAATCTGTTAATTTAATGCATAGAAAAAGAGACACCGAAGTGCCCCCTTAATAATTATTATCGTTTATACCGTTTACATAAATCATGTAAAATCTCCATTAGACAAATAATTGAATCTGGTCTTATTGGCTCCTTGTCTTTTTCAGAATTTCCTCTTTCGTACAAATATCTCCACTCGGTATATACCATTTTTATATTTTCAAGTTCAACATCAAAATTCGTGTTTCCACTTATCTTTTCATCAAACTTTTCTTTGCACCATCTCTTATCGTCATCACTTATTAATTTAAATAATTCATCTAAATCATGCTCTATTTTCAAGAAATTCTTGTTTTTATATACCAGTGCTTTCAAATATAGCTCACATGTTAAAGCCCCTATGTTTATTATCGGAATTATTAACTGCATATAATCACTTAGTGAATCAGTCGTTTCATTTCCTTCAATTTTTTCAAATAATACCCTCACTGCATAATAATAGTTATTAGCAGTATCTACAATGTTAATATATTTTTCTTTATCCATTCGCTCCTCCTTTTAATACAATCCTATTTTGCCAAACTTCTTTGCACCTTAATATAATAATCCAAATTCCAAGATATCGCTCAATAAGTCTGACTATATTTTTCAGAACCGTATTAAATTTTAAAGGTGCTTATACATCTGGCTGTTACATCTATTCCAACAACAGCGCTATCGATACGTTTAGCATACCATATCATTTTAGCACTCGCAACAAAAGAGTGCTAATTTATACTTTTTTAATATTTAGGACTACTGCACAATGAAAAGAATTAATAACGCCAACAAAAACCAAAATAACCAAATACACAATCAAAATTTATAAGAAAAAAGGAGGAAACTTTGCAGTAGTCCACAACGGGTATAGCAGGATTCGAACCTGCGACACATCGGTTAACAGCCGATCGCTCTACCAACTGAGCTATACACCCGTAGGATGCCTTTTATTGACACCCTTTACCCTATCCGCACTCGGGTACGCTGATTACACTAAATATAGATTGCTGAATCTATATTTGTTTGTTTTGCAGATCTGCGGATATCTGCGTTTTGGTACCATTTGTGATGTAAGTCCGGTGTGCACTCCCAGAACAGACCTCAGCTGTGCAGCCTGTATACTCACATCACAAAGCGGAGCACTTGGAATCGAACCAAGGACGCGGCGATACCCCGCACATCTACCACTGATGCTATACTCCACATGAAAACACCGCCAGACGAGAAAGGGTGAAAGTCCGGCGGTGTTCCGAATGTTGTTTGGAAAGCTTTTGGAGTCTTTCTTCTAACTCCATGTTATACTATATATTATTTAAAGCGGACAATGTGGACAAAACGGACAAACTTTTATTTTTCTTTCATCCACCTCTGAAATTCTTTCCTTGCGCTTTCTCCTGTGCAATTCCCTTTCATTTTTGCAGCCACTTCATCCCACGTAAGCCCCTGCATCACCTTGAACCGGATAATCCTCTGCATCCTTACCGGAGCTTTATTGATTACTCGCTCTGCTTTTACTTTAATCCGCTTTGCGTTCAGCTTTCGTTCTTCCAACAACCGTTCCTCTTCGTCTATATTCACCGTGTTCTCTATACATCCAGAGATATTAAAGCTCTGCGGTTGGTACGGAAACTCTGGATTGCTGCCTGTCACTTTATCCTGCACAAACGTCTTTCTTCTGTGCCGCCTGATATCTTCCTCTGTCTCTTTCACAAGTGCTTTCGCATCCATGTACTCATAGATTATATTCTTATCCACCTCAATCACCTCCCGGAATTGGCTTTTTGATGTTGTACTTGCTTGCTATGTATTCTAGAGTGTCCGTATTTGTTCTGTCAGCCCTTTTAAAATCACAGGCAAAGGCTTTGTGCTCCTGTTGCTTTAAAGCTGTCTCGCAGGGCTTTTTCGTTGCCATATCATGTGCATCTATCTTTCGGATGACTCCTGCCGTCTCCTTTCTGCGCTTCATGGTCTCTCTTGTCATTCCTGCATCACCTCAATTTCCTCTCCTGTCAGCTCTTCAAGCTTCTGTCGCATTTCTTCTACTGTCATTTTCTTTGGTTCTTTGCGCTCCCAGATGAGTTCGAGGTTGACATCATACATGATACTGCTAATTTTTCCCATGCATTTAATCTTATATACTCTAACTATTTCCAAATCACTTACCACATTTTTTAAGTTTTCGTTATAGTCTCCCAAATCCGCATATCCATCTTCGCCGATCAAAAAGTCGCCTACAACAAGTCTTTTCCCGAAACTGTTATCATTATATTCGACCACCATTCCGTCTTTTAGATCTGACTTTGTAAAATTTTTCTGCATGTAATCACTCCATTCTAAGATTGTGTATCCCCTTTTTTCGTAATAATTTTTAAAACAGTATTCACCTTTTGCTATATAACAAGTTCCTTCTCTGTATATACGATAATTCGTATAGTCCAAATAACTAAAACCACCGTTCCATTTCATTCCATGTTCATGCATCTGCTTGCAAAAGTCTACCGCTTCTTCCTCGGTTTTGCAGTGCACCGCAATCTTATTGTCTTTATTTTTAAATTCATCCCAGTTAAATTTTCTCATATTTTCTACCTCGCTATCTTTCGCGCTATCCAATCCAAAAACACCACAAATAACAGTATCGGAAATCCCGCAGCCATCAGGCAATCCGCACCTTCAAGTTCTACTTCCTCTTCGATTCCTGTTTTTAAAGCAATCACGGTTCCCAGTCCCAATATGTAGTACAGGGCCAGGAATGCGATTGTAATTAAAATGTCCATGTTATTCCTCCCGCCTATTATTCCATCCTTGTCTTGCTGCTTCCTGCGCAATCATCTTGTCATCCCGACACGCCTTAATTGCCACATAAGGCCCAGATGCTCCGCAAGCACCGCACACTACCCTATATCCTTTACCTCCCATTCTCCGGATTCCGACTCTTCTGTCACGGCATCCGCAAAATGGACACGCTTTAATTTTCATTCCACATTCTCCTTATCTGCATACTTCTCCACAATATCTACTGCACAGGTCAAGCCATAAAGATAGCTTTCCAGCTCTTCTGCTGTTTTGTTTGCTCCGTGTCTTTTCCGTTCTTCTTTCAGCGTTTCGTAGGCATCATTTTTCATGGATTCGATTTCTTCCACGATTTTCTCTAATGCGTTCATCACTCCACCTCCAACAGATCTGCGTTATCGAAAATATTTCCAACTGCTTCTACATCTTCCGGCTCAACGGATTCTCCAAAGAAATGATTGTACATCCAACCTTTCTTGCTTAATACCCAGCTTGCTTTAAAATGATGCCATGATACCATTAATTTTGCATTTTCGCCTATACGCAAAATATCATTCTCCCAAATCTTCTTACCATTCTTGTCGGTAAGTCCGGTGAATTGGCAGAGGGTGTCGGGGTCAATCAAGTCATTAAATATATTAGTTCCATCACAAATCAGATGTTTTATCGGTTTACCATCTTCTGTTAGCGGATTGGTAATATATACATACTGGCCTTCTACCCATTCACCGTTATCTTTTCTCTTTGCTTTAAAAAGGATTTCTCTATTCATTTTCTTTTCCTCCGTTCTGTCTCATCTGCTCTATGTAAATATTTGTGGCGCATCTTACAATCTCCGGTTTTAATCCATCGTAATCAGTGTCTTTATAAAAATTCTTGTCGCACGATCTTTTAATCATATACAGGATATCTTCAAATGTTTGTTCTTCCACTTTCCCTCTCCACTTCATTATCGTATTTCATACACTTTCCATCCTTGTACGCTACACATTTCTCTTTAATACACGGATGCAACACCGGTCTAACAAAATCGCCGTTGCCAATAAGCATTGCTTTTATCTCTTCTTTTCCCGTTAAATCAGGGCAAAATAAAATCATTCTTTCACTCTCCTGTTCCATTTTCCCTAGGTCTCTTTGGCAACTGCTTTTCTAGTGCTTCGATTGCTGTGCAATAAACTTCAATATCACTTTCCAAATAACTGTTATCTTGTTTCTGGAAAAATGCTTTATTATGCTTTATCATTTCTCTTTTCGCATTAATCCCAACTTGAAGCCTTCCTATCGCTTCTCTAACTTTCTTCTCATCCATCTAATTTTCCTCCCGTTATTTCCAACCATAAACCACTCTCTCCATCTTTTCATACAGGAAATCCGTCTCTATCCCACAGACCGCCAATTCATTCATTGTCCTCACACAATCCTCTGCATCAGCGCATTTGATCGTGTCGCCTTTTCGCAAGCGTGTTTCTTTCACTTTTGGCATTAGTCATTCCTCCGTATCGTCATCTCAATTCCAATCTCATCTTTAATCATCTTTGTGTATTCGTCCCACGTTGCCATATCGTCCACCAGACACTCTGCTTTCAGGTTCATTCGGTCGATAAATCTCTTGCACCGTTTCCCAGCAAAACCGAACTCATCATGCAGCGTTGCGACTGCGATCACCATCATTGTGTCCAGTGTCATACTCTTAATCTTCTCACAGGCAATATTCAACTCTTTTCTAGTCAATGCTGTGTTGATTCCCGTGATATTTCTGAACTGGATTTCTTTTTCCAGTCCTTCAATGCCGTCTTTCTTTACAATCTCTCTTGCCAGAATCAAACCTTGTGATCTGCCAGCTGTATAATCATCAACTTTCCCCATCGCCTATTCCTCCGTAATAAAGTCTTCTATGCTCATTTGTTTATCTCTTTCATAAGCCAGCATTTCCTCTGTCGCTCGCTTGTAGAAATTTCTGTCAATCTCGAATCCATAAGCACTCCTTCCGAGTTCTGCAGCTGCTCTAAGCGTGGAACCACTGCCGGCGCACGGATCAATTACCACATCACCCGGATCCGTGAAGATCTCGATCAGCTGTTTTAATACTTTCACTGGCTTTTGGGCTGGATGAATTTTGGGAATTTCTTTTCCATCCTTCTCCCATGCGAACCAGTTAAATATCATCTTCCCTGTACCAGGTATGTTCTTCCCGTTTTCGTCCGTTTTGACTCCGTTCCTGAATTTTGGAAGTCGATCACGATACAACACCAACGCATATTCCGTAGCCCCAACAATACGCATATTCGCTTTTAATACCTGTGGGCTATAGTTTTTGCAAAATACAAGTGGTATGTAATGCACAAATCCATGTTTTTCTGCCGCTTTGATCAGCGTCTGAATCTGCTCGAATGCACAAAATACAATCATGCAAGGAGAATTACTGCTTCTCCCTCTGCTGCACGGCTTCCTATCTTCTTTTTTCAGCATTTTGGAACAGAAGTGAAAGTATTCGTAGAGATTGAAATTAAAATCGGAATTAAAGGCCGCTTTCCCGGCAAGTTTACTTTCTCCGTTTTTATTATCTCCACCTTTGTACCACATCGGATTGCTGCCATAAAAGTTGTTCCCTACGTTGTACGGCACATCTGCAATAATCAACTGTGCTGGCTGAATCCCGTATTTTTTATAGTTCTGCATCGAATCTCTGTATAATTCACACTTTAGTTTTTTTCTCATTTTTCTCAGAAGCCCGGTATACCCTTGCCCCGGCCGGAGGCTGGCTCCTTTCTATTTTTCGCTTATTTTCTTTTTATTTCCTCGAAACTGCTTGCAAAGCTCTTCCCACTCAACTTCTTTGCTCCGCGTCCATCTTTTCGCTGCACTTCTTTTCCTGATCCCGTTTTCATCCATGTACCGGATAAGAGTTTCTGTCGGGAATTCCGCTTTCTGGATATCATGTAAGACTTTATGGATATGCTCATCCGAGCATCCGAGTTTTACCATCTCTTCGATTTGGAACTGGTACGGATCCAGAAAGTGTGCTGGCCTACGCATTTTCAACCTCTCTTTCCAGCCACTCTTTTTGGCTCTTGTACAAATTCAGGTATTTATCACGGTTTTCTTCGTACAGATCGTCTTCCAAATCCTCATCTATTCTTGTAAGTATCATCTTCACTGCGGAGATTTCTGGTGTATCAATTTCTCCTGTTATGTTGTTCAAATGATCATTATTCGTCATTTTCCTCTCACCCTGTTCTTCCTCTTCCGCTTTGTGCTGCCGCGCGTAAACAAATCCATATTTCCGTGCCTCAATCCGGTAGGTTGTTTCCTGTAGACTCTAAAGCCGTATCTTTTTCTGTTCATGTTTGCCTCCTAACTGAAACTTACTTCCGGTTCTTCTTCTGGATATATTTCTCCATCGTCTTCCGTCTTGTCGATAATGATTTTCGTTCCCGCTCTTTGCAATCTCAGCAACAGCATGTCAAATTCCCCAAGGTATCTCAACGACTTAATATCTACACATCCCAAACTGTCAAGTGTATACTCTTTCTCAAAATCCCATTTCGATATCGGAATTTCCATATTCAACCCTTCATCGTGTTCGTTTTCGAAAATGATTACCGCCCTATGCAAGGAGCTCCAAGTAGGTCTTTCACGCTCTTCTATTAGCATCTCGCAACTGACCGATTCGTAGTGTGGTCCATCGTCAAACTCCACTTCCAGACCAGTTGTACTGATCTTCTTTTCGCACATTGCAATCCATGCATCAAACAGATCAGTGACTTTCATTTCTTTTTCTTCCTGCTTGATTGATAATTCCTTAAAATTTTCCAGAATCTTTTTATTCTCGATACAAGCATCGGAATTTACGATTTCTGTAAGCACCGTATCCAACTTTGGAAGGTATTCCGAAAAATCGCACTTCTCTATGTACGGCACCATAACTTCGTCTATTTTTTTCCTCAGTGCACTTTCTACTTTTCCCCATCTAAACGCTGATTCTATTGCCGATTCTATCGATTCCTTGAATTTATTTCTGAGGATTTCCTTTACTTCTTCCTCGGAAAGGCACTCCTGTGCCATTTTAAATAATTCTTCTTTCATTTTGCTCCTCCTTAATTTGAATTCAACAGCTGCTCTTCCAGAGAGTCCATGTCGTATCCTCTGCGTTCGAAGTTGTTTAGGTTTCTACTTACCGGCGGTTTTGCCGTCCTCTCTGGTGGCTGATAATTTTTGTCGAGATAATCTTCATATCCGGTATTAAAAAAGGTGCTGCCGTATTGAGGTTTTCTCCATTTATTTTCTTTTAAATCTTCTTTATAGCGATTTATCGCTCTTTCGAATTGCTCGTAGCCAATATCGAGTAGCCTTTCCTTGCTCTTTTTACTTACCTGTCCTTTTCCTTTTTTCTCCGGATATTTTTTCCATAATCGCTCAAATAACTCTTCTATCTCTTTTTCTTTCTCTTTTCTCTTTACTCTATCTCTATTCTCTTTCTCTATCTCTATCTCTTTCTCTGTGTTACACAATGTTACTGTATCGTTACAATGTAACGCTTTTCGCTCACGATGCGCTCTAACTCGTTGTGCTGAGTCACTTTCTGTCCCTATTGATTCTTGCGTTTCTGTCATTAAATACTCATTATCATCACATAAAATCATAAGTCCTTGCGCAATCAAAAATTGAATTGTAACGCCTACATTTTCCGGGTCTTCATCTATCTTCAATGCCATTTCCTCTACAAAATTCTCTTCGATGCCGTCAAAATATAACTTTCCATCATCTTCCAGACTGTAAAGTTGCATTTTCAGATATATGATCGTGTAAGTATCTCCACCGGCTATTTTCCTGAGTTTTTTTATTTTTGGCTGACTAAAAAAGTTGTTTTTCAGTTTTAGCCAGTAATACTTTTTAGCCATAGTCCCTAGAGTCTTTTACTCCTTTCCTCCCGGGATTTCTCCCGGGATATGTATTCAGTGTAGTGTGACGTACCTGAACATGAACGGGTTACAATTTATAACAAGGCTCTCTACCTCGTTACCTCTTCAATTTGGACAATGATTGACGGGATTCCGCTTGTATACTCAAACTCATGCGTTGTATTCACGACATGAGCCGGATCATCATTAACAATCACATCGCATTTCTGTAATGCGTCCTCAATCACTTTGTCCGCAAAACTAAAAACATTCATCCTATCCCGTTTATTGCCTTTTTTAGGCTCTTTAAACGTATAGTGCAGAATGATAGGCTTATCTGTTTTAAAACGCTTTAAGCCAAGCCTGACGGCGTTACAGGCTATCATCTGATACTGTTGCTTCATCCGGTTTCCTGCTTTTGGGTTCTTCCCGATCTCATGTATGTAATCATTCAGACCCGGGAAACAATGTCCTTTGTAAAATTTCCCTCTGATTTCAAAAATATGATTGTCCATATCGTTCCCTAAATTCCTCTCGTGTATGGTTCTGCTCATAGATTGCCTGTCCTACCATCTTCGACAGTGCCATGCTTACACCATCTCCATGTATCCTTTTGTGGCAATCACTACATACAGGCAGGAGCAGCTTGTCCTCCGTTCCTTTTTGCCTTCTTCCTTTTCCACAGATCAGGTGATGCCCCTCGATGTTGTATGGTTTCCCGCAGATCAAGCAAAACTCAACGTATTCTGTCACTATCGTGTCTGACTTTTTCATCTACACTTCTCCTATCAAATTATCTGGCCAGATTGGCTCTTTTAGTATTTTGGTATGCTTGCACCAGTCGCAAACTTCACAACGGATTGGATCGATTTCTCCATTTTTCAGAGAGAGAATCTTTGACACATTCATCTCCATTCCAGACAAGCAATCATTCATCCATTCCTGCGGGATCTGGATAATCTCGATATCTGGCACTTTCTCCTTGCTAGCTGCTGCGATATAAAACGGCAACCGCTCCCCTGTATTGATCCTCACTACCTCTTGGTATACGGCAGCTTGTATGTCATAGCCCCAAAATCTCACAAAGTCCATCAATCCCATGTCTTTTGCGTAATGCGCTTCTCTAAGGGATTTCATTACTTTCAAATCAACGATGCATTTACCGGGCAAATAGCTGTCAAGCTTCACTTTCCATTTCGCTCCAAACAGATCGGCTGTAAAGATTTTCTGCTTTTCTCCACTCATAAACATCATAAATAAAGGGTCTCTTTCGATTCGGTTTATGATTTCTTCTGCTTTTCGGTACTCTGCCTTTAACTCGCCTTTTTTTGTGAATATCTCAGGATTCTGAGCCTTAAATAAATCAAGCGTTCCTTCGAAATGCGAATCCACATAAGAGCCAACCAGAAGAGCTGTTGTTTTCTCCAATTCCCAGTCACCATTCAGCTTTGCAAGTGCCTGTTCCTCGCATCCAACACGCCCAATCGTTCCGCAAAAATCCTTATACTGCGAGACACTGAGATACTCCTGATTTGCTTCTTTACTGTAATAATTTTCCTGTGTTAAAATCATTCAAATACCTCCTGTGCTTCTTGCACTGCAGCTTCAAAATCAAACGGGTTTTCTACAGTTTCTCTCTCATTTTCACAAATGTCCTCCGGTTCTCCCTCAACGTGCATTCCCATAAGAGCATTAGGAATATAGGATCTGGCAAAATACGCCGCTGCTCTATAGCTGAGCATCTGCTCCGGCATGGTTTTCCATAAGCTTCCCGGCTTGTCATACCATTTCATCTCTTTGGCCATTCCTATTGTCACTGTAGTTCCAATCGCTTTCGTTCCATCACTTTTGTATTCCGCTTCAACTCTGCATCCTCTGCCGTCAGTGTTCGGTTCTCCGGAATATACCAGACGGACATTTTTAAACTCTTCACTTGCCCGGATCATACTCATACAAGCCTGTCCACTCCATGTAGGCTTACCTTTTACAACATACAGGTTCTGCATTACCATCATAGGGGATACACCCATCCGATTCGCCATATCTACTGCAATCGTGCAATCCATCGGCTTGCCTTGGTAATTCTGTGGCACCAGCTGCGATGTAGCAAACATTTTCCCGATATCAAAAATTTTTTGAAAACTCTGGCTGTCCGCAAATGGACTCAATTCGTGTTTTTCCTCTTTTACAATCATTTCTTCCATATCGATTCTCCTTACGTTTTAATTTTCATGTACCCAATTCCCGGAATAAAACCATTCCACCAGCATTTCTTTAAATTCTTTTTGGTCATCCGGTGTACCGTGCAAGCATCTTTCCAGTGCATATTCAAACGCCTGGTCTTCTGTTACTACCGCGTCTTTCTCCGGTCCGATACCTACATACATCATTCGTCCTCCGTCTTATCCACTGCTATTTCCAGCAATCCTTTGACTGCATCGATTGCGTTATCTAAGGCGTAATCCGACTCGATTTTTATGTTTAAATCGTAGTCACCTACCGCAAATCCGTTTTTCATAGCGTATAAAGAGATTCCGTCTCCGAAATTCGAAAAATCAATTTCTATGTACGGGAATCCGTTTTTGCCTTTTCCGCGATCTTGAATGTCAAGAACTAAATCCAAAAGCTCATGTATTTTCTTTCTGTCCATTGCTTATCCTCCTAAAATCTGTTACTATATTCTTGATTTTTTGTCAGAGTACCTACGGCTCCCCAGCCTTTTTGTAGGTGCTCATTTTTAATACCCAACCACCAGATACCACGCCAGTAGCACCAGCACGAACCCGATCACAGATGCTGCAACCTTGTGCCAGTAAGGCTTGTCCTTTTCCGGCAATTCAACCGATACGGAGCGGATATCCCAACTGTTTAAAGCGTTCGGCTGCTGGGTGGTCTGGCAGTGGTAAGTTCCTTTAATCTCCATGCTTGTCCTCCTTTCTACCGCCTAAGCGGTTTTCTCTTTTCGTATCAATGCTCCCTGAATAATCCGGCAACATCCATCTATAAGTTTTTTGACTTCCTCTTCTGTGCGATCCACATAACAATCATCATGTACTCGGATTGTTGCATTTTTTACTTTTACTGTTTCTACGATCAAAATCATCACCTCTCTAATATGTATGATGGTTAGATTGTCCATGATATGTTGTCCTAGTCATCTTCTTTCTCTTTATTTTCTTCGTTCTTCTGGCTCTTCTGCGATGCCATAGCTTCTGCGAAGCCGAGAAAATATCCTTTATTCATGTCGGACATATCTGGCAGTGCTTGCGCTACTTTTCTAATGATTTCCTTTTCTTTCTCGCTCATGTGTACCTCCTTATGCTGCGTTTAAAAACTTGTTTACAAAGTACTGTTGTCCTTTACCTGTAACTTTTGGAGTTCGGTTGATCTTGTTGCATCCATTTCCATCAATATGCACGGATTCTTTGATTTCAAACAGTCCCATGTCCATACTTCTCTGCGTTGGAAGATTCCAGTCTGTGCCTTTTCTTTTAATCAGATAACCGTTTTCTCTCATCCAGACAAATAATCTCTGCGCTCCGATATCCACACCGTTCTGACGTAAGATTTTTGCCAAGTCTCCGACAAGAATCGATGTATTCGCCGTTGTGATAGCTTGCCCAAGTACTGCGTGCGGCTTCATTTCCTCGATCTGCGCTGTCTGCTCTTCAATGGTTTTCTGCGCTTCAAGAACTGCCAGTGCAAGAAGTTCTTTGCCCTGTGGAACGTGTTCTTTGATGACGTTTTCCATCTGGTGAAATCGCTTGATGTATTTTGCTGTGAACTCTGTTCCTTTGACTCCCGTGAGCTTGTGGGCGATAAATTCGCACCCCTCTTTCGTGATTAGGTAGCACGGATATTCTTTTCCTCTCTCATTTTTATACTTAGATTCCGTAAAGAAATCTGACTCACCAATTTTGGAGAGTGAAAGTTGTTCGATGTATGTGCGGATATCTCTAAGCAATTTATCATGTGCTTTCCCAACCATCTCAGCCACTTCCCGGCTGTCTAATTTCTGCTGTAATTCGTTCAATACCTTTTACCTCCTATTTTTATTGCCGTCGTAACCTCCGTGGCGGGATTGCTTTCTTTTTGCTTATCTCCTATACTGTAAATACAGGTGTTGCAGCACCGAGTATTATGAAAGGAGATTTATTATGCTTGACACATTATCAATCATTGTCAACACTACTGTATCTGTTATTTCTGCAATTATAGACTTCGCAGCCGTCCCATTGTCAGCTGCATCCGTATTTATCTTGGTGGTCGATCGGCATGAGAAAAAGGAAAGCGAAAAAATGAAACTTATCGTTACTCCCAAAAGGAAATATGCGAATAAGCAAACCGGTATGCTTTACCTTTACCTCAGTTTTTCCAACGAATCATCACTTCCTATATCTGTATTGGATATGAGACTCATGGCGTGTGATGATTATTCGGATAATTTCACAAAGTATGATGTTGCACAAGGGACTGTATCCGTTGAAAGCATGGAAATGATTCCAACCAACAGGAGGGGGAAACCAATTCCTGATACAAATGTGAAAAAAACTTCTCCAATCCCAATTGTGATACCTCCATATGGCGCTTACGGCGGTTATTTCGGATTTTATTTTAATAAAGAGGATGCATTCATTCTTTGTCACAAGGACGTGAGGTTAGAAATCATAACTTCTCGCAAATCATATAAAATCGAAATGAACTTAAATGCCGCTAATTTTTATGAAACGTCTTATCGTGACGATGGACTGGTGTTTGGAAAAAGCGTTATAGGCACTCTTTACGTAGACACAACGATTAAAAGCTTATAAAATCGTGCATTTCATTCTCGTTCCACATATTGGACAATAAGTGCTTTCCGCTTCTTCTTTGCTGCATGTTTTCAAAATTGCTGTGCAACAATTCGGACAGGTAGTTACTACGTCAATTAGCCTGTCCGCTATTGTGGTTTTTATCAGAATAGAAATGGATATCGCAATTAAGATCAACATGAACATAAAAAATATAAGCAAAAGCACTAAAACAATTATTGGGGCTCCCGGAACTAAACTCTTAAAACCACGCATCTTTCTCACCTCGCTTTCTTTAAACTCCGTCCTCTGCATTCAACCGGGTTGGAACGGTCTAGGCGGTGTTCTTTCTGATTCCTGCCGCCTGCCTGCATTACAGTGCCGGAACGTTCCGGCTTATTCAATTACTTTATATTCGCTTACTTCTCTTTCTACAAGGACAAGCTTTCCTTCATAATTATTTGATTCCACTAAAACATCAAAACGATTTTTTACTTTTTCGTAACTTGTGCTTGTAAATCTGTAGGGAATTCCTTGATAACTTAATGGAATAAAAAGTTTTCCATTTTTCACCGTTCTGATTGAATATTCTTTCTTCATGTTCTATCCTTCTTTCTCCCCGTATCGCCGATAGGTCAGCTTCAATATTTATTCAAGGTCTAAAATCAATGTATCTTTGAAAACTCTTAGATCAACAATACGTCTCTCCATCAGATCATCATTTTCCAAAAACCATTCCGCATAGTGTGTTGTTTCAAACTTTGCACCATACAGTTTGATTCTTACTGTGATACTGGTGTCGGCATCCGCCGCCATTATGATATCGTATAATTTCATTTTTCATTTCCTCGCTTTCGGTTTTTGTGTTGTTTGAGTTTGTAAACTCATAATACACCCCTTTTCAGAGTTTGTCAACTCTATTTTCAAGAAATTTATTTCATTTTTGAGTTGATAAACTCACTAGATTATGATATAATGTATTTCGCAAGGAGGTGATATAATGGAAATGTTCGAGAGAATAAAGCTCCTCCGAACTGAACAATTACATATGACACAGACTGAATTCGGTGAAACTCTTGGAGTAAAAAGAGACGTTATAAATAATATTGAAAATAATCGTTTGAAAAATCCGGAGAAACAGGAACCGATTTATAGGTTGATGTGTGAAAAATTTAATGTAAGCGAAGAATGGTTAAGAACCGGAAACGGTGAAATGCTTGTACCATTAACAAGGAATCAGTTAATTACAGACTTTACTGCTGATCTTATAATGGAAGACAATACATTCAAGAAAAGATTAGTAGAAGCTCTTGCAAAGCTGGATGAAAGTGAATGGGAAGTCCTAGAGAAGCTCGCTGAGAGCTTAATTAAAAAAGACTAGGGTTTCCCCTAGCCTAAAAGTTTTTTGCAGAATCGGTATACAAGTTCCAACATCTCAATGTTGTTGGACTTGCTAACCAATTCAATAATAAGTTTTTTGTAGTCCATTCGCGATCCCCCTAACTGCAAAAACACATGTTCGAAATCCCTGAATACATAATACTATTTCAGTAAATAAAAATCAATATTTTGTTCGAACATTTGTTCTGTTATTTTTTGGTACTTATGTACCTCTCTATTAAGTTAACAATCTAAAACATGGAAACTTACGCGAAAATGGACAATCGTCCCAGATCTGGGACACTTATTGGTATGGAGAGTCGATAAGGTCAGAAATTCGGACTTTTAAGCCCTTGGCAAGTAATTCCAGCGTGTCAGCTGTCGGTGATATTTCACCGTTTGCAATGCGACTGACGGTTGATTTTGATATACCGGTCGCAATGGATACTTGCCGAGTAGATAGGTTTTTATCGCGCATGATCTTATCGAGTAGTATTTTCATAATGTAATTATTGTAGTATATTCCAAATTTAGAAACTACAGGGAAATACTGGAAAAAGATATAACTGCTTCGGCGTTTATATATAGTGGTGTGAGGTACGGGTAAGTTAAAGGAGAAAAGTGACTATGGGATTAAAAGATGTTTTTAATATCGGGAAAATAGCAAAGGAAAACGCTGGATTAAAAGAACTGATGTCTCCAGAATTTCAAAACGCTTCCGTCCTGAATTCAAAAGTTGCCGAATTGGAAGCCAAAAAAGAACGGCTTGAAAAGGAAATTGACAAACGCACTTCCAAAATTGACGCTTTGAAGAAGGAGGCGGTATTTTTCGAAGATGCAATCACGTTTCAGGAGTTTGGTCTATATACGCCACGATATGATTTTGTTACGTCAGAAGAATATAAAGAAGAATTGGATCGTATTCGTGATGCGCAGAAAAAATTGATAAAAAATGATAAAGCTATTATCGGCGCTACAACTTGGACAGTAAATGGAAGCAAAAGTAAAGGTAATAAGATGATTGCGGATATGAAAAAATTGTTTTTAAGGGCGTTCAATAGCGATTGCGAAGATGTAATAAGTAAGGTGAAGTACAATAATTTTGATATGTCTCTTAAAAAAATCCGTCAATCTGCGAACTCTATTGAAAAACTCGGGAAATCAATGTCATTACAGATTACTCAAAAATATATAGATTGGAAAGAGGAAGAGCTTACATTAGCGTTTGAATATCAACAAAAGAAGCAGGAAGAGAAAGAAGCTCAAAAAGCTGCAAGAGCAGAAATGCGAGAAGCTGCGCGACTACAAAAAGAAATTGAAGCCCAACGTAAGAAGATAGAAAAAGAACAAACTCACTACCAGGCAGCTTACGAAAAACTTCTTAAGCAATTAGAAGAAGATCCAGATAACTCAGATCTTCTTGCTAAAAAATCCGAATTGGAAAATCAGCTCAATGACATCGATAGGGCTATTAAAGATATCGACTATAGAGAAGCAAATCAACGCGCCGGATACGTTTACATAATTTCAAATATAGGAGCCTTTGGAGAAAACGTCTATAAGATTGGAATGACTAGGCGCTTAGATCCTCAAGACCGTGTTGACGAGCTAGGTGATGCATCTGTTCCGTTTAATTTTGATGTGCATGCCATGATCTTCTCTGATGATGCACCAGCATTGGAAACAGCTCTTCATAAAGCGTTTGAAGATCGTAAGCTAAATATGGTTAACACGAGAAGAGAATTCTTCAATGTAACACTTGATGAGATAAAAGAGGTTGTAAAGGAAAACTTTGATAGGACTGTAGAATTTGTTGATGTACCAGACGCAGAACAATTTAGAGTAAGTCAAAAAATGAAACGAAGACAATAATTTTTCATAATAAAACCGCCCCAGTGCTACCAACACTGAGACGGTCTACATACCCGAAGATATGCTATTGAAATCCAAGAATATTGTATCATCTTCGGAAACAGCTTGCAATCCAGAACATTCGTTCATGTGCTGGCTGTTATTTTTGTACCCAAATTTAAATACAATTACATAGGAGTGTGATACAATGTCTTATTTTATCTACGCACGAAAGTCAAGAAAAGACGCCGAACTGGAAGCGCTAGGGATTGATGTTCTGGAACGCCACATTACTACCCTGTTAGAGTTGGCAAAGGCTCTCTCTCTTCCGATCGGTGCGATTTACAGGGAAGTTGTGTCTGGAGACAGTATCGATGCCCGTCCAGTCATGACGCAAGTACTATCCGAGGTGGAAGCCTGTATGTGGGATGGTGCCCTCGTAATGGACGTAGATCGTCTGGCCAGAGGTGATACGATCGATCAGGGACGTGTGCAGCGTGCATTTTTTTATTCCAACACCCGGATTGTAACACCGAATAAAACCTACGATCCTGCAAATGAGTATGATAATGAGTACTTTGAGTTCAGTTTATTTATGAGCCGCCGGGAGTACGCCACGATCAAGCGCCGGATGCAGCGCGGCAGGGAGCGTTCCAGTTCTGATGGTTATTATGTTGGCAATGTTGCCCCTTATGGATGGGAGCGTGTCATTGCACCGGATGGAAAACACTATTCTCTTACTCCCAGCCAAACAGAGGCGCCGGTTCTTGATCTAATGTATGATCTGTGTGGAAATAAACAGTATGGATATCAGAAAGCCTGCACTTACATGACCAACATGGGGATTCTTGCAAGGAGTGGAAAGCCATTCTCCCCCTCCACCCTCAAGGGTATTATCTCAAATCCGGCCAACATCGGAAAAGTCCGCTGGGGATATCGCAAAACGGTCAGAGCCGTAAAGGATGGTCGTGTGGTAAAATCCCGACCAAACGCCACGGATTACATTCTCGCTGATGCAGCATGGGCGCCACGCATCAGCACAGACCTATTCAAACGTGCGAATCAGCCAAAAGGCTGTTTTTCCTCTCCGGTCAGAAATGACAGACCGATTCAGAATCTATTTGCCGGTTTGGTTCGCTGCTCTCAATGTGGCCGACTTATGGTCCGCAAAAAAGCGCAAACGAAAACGCCCTATGATATGCTGATCTGTCAGTATACAGAGTGCTCCACAGTCGGGATCCGGATTGATGAACTGGAAGAAGCTCTTCTGGGGTGGCTGAAAGACTACATAGCCAAATATGAATTTGCTGACACTCATGAGGAAGATACTGCTGCTATTGCCGCAAAAGAATTGATCGTCACAAATTTTGAGACTGAACATCAGACGCTTTTAAAACAGAGAGAATCCTTATTTGATTTTTTAGAGCAGGGAATTTACACAAAAGAAATTTTTATTGAGCGTTCGAATGCACTGGAGCAGCGGATCAGAGACTGCATGAATAACATCACTGCTGCCCGTGAAGATTTGCATACCACAATCGCAAGACAGGCAAACCGGAAGAATTTTGTGCCGAAGTGCAAGAATTTATTGAGTGAGTGGGACTCTCTGACTGTCTCGGAAAAGAACAGCGCCTTGAGACAGCTGATTGACAGGATTGTTCTGACTAAGACGAAACGGAACAAGAAAAACCAGAAAAACTCTGAATTCACAATCGATGTGTACCCGAAAGTGCCGAAATAACGGTGCTTTCGGAGTATATTTATTAGCTGCATCTTTTACGAGCGTATTCTTTCGCACATCTAAGATGTAACTAATACACATTAAATAAGTAGTAACTTTTTGATAAAAATAAGATTGATACAATATTCTCAGGACGGCAACTCCATCCGTCCAACACTCATATACGCAGCCCGTAAAAAGGTGTGCATCATTTCGGTTGTCAGGATCATCCCTTCTGGCAACCGGAACTTAAAAGTATTTCCGGGTATCTCCATAAATTCCTGATATAATAAAAACGTATCGTAAGATTCGTAGATCTGGTATTCCATAATTGTTCCCCCTCTTGCATTGACTACATATTATTATAACACAGTGGGGCTTGAATTGAATTTATTAAAAATACATTTTGATAGAAAATAATATTGATTCCCCTCAGAGAGCTGATCTCCGAGGGGATTTTATTAGATAGATGTAGATGGTTTTCTGTTCAGCACCGCAAGTAATCTTGCGTGCCACGGCGTTTTTTTTGTCCAATGGTAAGACGGCATATCTCTCCCATTGTTTGCTTTGTAAATATCCTTCAGAATCTTCATTTCGTCCGGATGCCCCAAAGCCGTAATCTTATCATCGTGATACCAATATACACATCTTTTTCCCTCTACTGTAAACATACACTGCATAGTCTCTTCTCCTTCCTGATCTTCTGTATTCTGTTTGTTTCCATGTCCACTTCCCGCAGACGCTCTACTGTCGATTGCCTTTGCAATCAGCTCCGCAATTCCTTTTGTGCCTAAACTACGATACCGTGCTACATCATCTGTGCCGGTGCAAAATAATGTCTCCACAATCATAGCTGGCATATTTGATGCGTTCAGATCGTGATAACCGGAACTGTATTTCACTCCACGATTCACAAACCCTTTTTCTGCAAAATTTTTGCAGATATTGCTTGCAATCGTATTCATGGTCTGGTTGGTTGCATCGTATAACCACACCTCTGTACCGCCCGCTGACGCCGCTCCTGCCGCATTCATGTGCAAGGTGACATAGATATCGCATCCCGCACTATTCGCCTTATTTGTGCCGTCTGCCAGCTCGCCGGACACATTGGATGCGTTGGAATTACAATCAATCACAGTATGACCGACCGCCTGCAGCATTGGTGCAAGCTCATTGTAGATCTTCCGCACTTCTTCCTGCTCATCGATCAGACCGATTGCACCCTTGCAATTCGGAGAGTGGCCTCCTCTTAAACCAATTTTCATTTCTTCTCTTCCTCCTGTTCTTCTGCCTCGAATGCCTTTTCCAGTTCCTCTGCTGTTGTTCTGCCAAATTCGTTCTGTTCGCTCATGTTCTCACCTCCTGCCGTGCGACATCGCACAATAAAAGAGAGCCTGTTTCCAAGCTCTCCAGAATCTATTTATATGTAAGTGCCCGTTCTGAATCTCCTGTCCCCGGCGTCGTAGGGTCTACCACTACACCAAGGATCGCCAGCACTGCAAAGAGTGCGTTTACTACGGTGAGCAGTTTATCCCCTAAATCTCCGAGATCAATCGTAAACCCAAACGCTGCCGCAATCGCCTGTATTAACAGCAACAGTGCCGGGATCAGTGCCACCCAGAAAGCCTTGTTTTTGATTCTTACAATCCAGTTAATTTTTTTCATTTCACGTCCTCCTTAAAAAAGCATTGCTGCTACTGCACCGATAATAGCTCCAATAAGAGCGGTTACAACTCCATCCCATCTCTTGGCCGGAGTCTGCTCAAGATGTGTCACTTTTGCGGTCAACTGCACAAGGGTCTGGTTCATAAATCCAACCTCCTTGGTCAACCCAACCATTTCCTGTGCCAGCTGGTGCACCACATTAACAACGTCCTCCGCTTCTTTCATCCGATGTTTTAATGAGCCGATTTCTTTTCCGTGCTCTGCAAGTTTCACTTCTACTTCATTTTCTGTCATGTCTTTCCTCCGTTTTTTTAAGTATAAAAATAAGACCCTCACGGTCTTGCTCTGATCTCCATATTCCATCTCCAATCTTTAAGCCTGTACAAGTGCTTTTATCTGGTCTAAGATAAATTGCTTCGTATCCGCCACATATTCCACTTCCATACCAGCTCCAGAGTCGTTCTGGATTACTGTAGATGGATAGTTGGTGCAGAGGTTCCTATAGGCGGTCATAGTCTCTTCCGGGATGTCGGTTTCGATTGGATAAGCAAGACCATATATAACCGTTACTGGATTTTCTTTTAGCCATGCTTTCAAATCCGTTACTGTACTAATCTGTTCTTTCTTAAGCCTTAAAAACAAACTTATAGTCGATAAAAAAATTCCGTCCCCATCTTTTGTTTCCGCAATTACCGTTTTTTGCTCCCTGAAATGAGATGATAAAACGAATACATTACCGCTACCTCTGCTCTTAGAAATGACTGTGGCAAAATTAGCGATTCCGTATCCATTTATACTTTGCAACGCCCATTCTTCGTTGCCGTTCAGTACAAGTTTCTCGATTCTCTGCACATACTTCCCACGCTTGAAATCCATCTCATCGCAGATCCACTGCTGACCGTTAGAATCTGTGTAATTACCGCCAGAATCTACTGGGAGACCCGGTAAGCCGTTTGAGGTTTGTAGCGAGAAAGTTTGTGTGTTAGATTCAATAAAATCCGAAAGGTCTACTTGTCCTTTAAACAATCCGGACTTTGTAATATCAATATCTGTTCCGGTTGAGTCCCATACGATTAGTAATCTTTTCGCTCCGGATCTTATCTTATGGACACAATAACTGAATTCGCCTTTTTTTGTAAATTGTCCTGCAGAACCACCTGAAAGACTATCATTGTATGTTACGGATAGATTTGTGGCACTGTATTGGATGTTTTTACACATCCCATATAGTATAAGTGTATATTCAGCATCGTCCTCGAAGTCTGAGAATAAGATACTTTTTTGTGATTTCTCGCACATGAAAGATACCAAATTCCCACTTCTCGTGCCGCCGGATTCTACTATTTTTTTTGCCAGTTCCTCTCCACCTAACAAATTGGAATTTTTTACTTTTACTTCCAACTCCCCGCCATCTCCAGCACTCTCTGGATCTTGCTTATATTCCATACTTGGGCTTGGTTTGCCGCCTGTGTATGGTTCCCATGTTCCGTCTCCGTCTTGGTAGACCATAGGTTTTACGGTGCCTGGAACAATAGCACTTCCGGAATTTCCGCATATACCGAGCGATGCTTGAAATCCTTCCGAGTTTATATGCTCACTTGTCAAATCTAAATATCTGGCACTATCCGCTCCGATTGTTTGTAGTTCCTTGATAGTTCCAGCAGCATTCTTGAATTTTAGGTAGATAAATGGGTTAGTTTTATCCCCCTTTAAAGTGACTCTTCCAGCTTTAAAAAGTTTTTTTGCTTCTTCGTTGGTTAAAACATGTGAATTTACAAAGTTCCCTGTTAAATTCCCACTTCCACTAATAGTGAAAGAACCATCACCATTGTTTGTTACAGTAGCTCCGTACGCTGTTTTAGCCGGTATCTTACTTGCATCAAACAGCTGATACCCTTTTGTCCGCACCTGTTCTGTCTTACCATACAGCTTCAATCCCTCAAAAAACGCTCCCGCCGAATCTCCGACAGCGATACGCTCTCCTTTGGCACTGTTGATAATCGCTCCAGCCTTTGTCTGCATTAAATCTGCGATATCTGCCTTGTTGGTCTTAATCTGCTCTCTGTCTGCTGCAATCTCCTGCGCTGCAGCCTGTACCGCTTTGATCTGCTTTGTACCCTCTGCTGTAACTGCCTGTACTGCTTCTTTGGATTTGTCATCCACGATCTGCAACAGTTGTGCGATAATGTCTTTTTCTTCCTGTTCGATTACTGGATTGTCAACTTCCAGCCCTTCCAGTACGGTCATTGTGGCGAGTGTAGTATTAAACTCTTTTTGAATTATACCATCAGAGCCCGTGAGACGCATACAGACAATAAAACGGGTGTCCCCTCTGTATACAGTTGCAGTTTTCCCGACCGTCCACGAAAACTCGATCTGGTCACCGGACACTTTTTTATCCGTAACAACATACCGGTCTTTCGTCCCTCTGGCATTTTGGTAGTTTACACTTATAGTAAACGCAGACAGATCTGTGCCCTTATATGTTTTTGGAATCCTGAACTGCATAACCTTTACATCTTTATCGCTTTCGACACCCAGAACTTTAAATTGTTCCGGTATGTCGATGATTCTCAGGTCGGAGTCGATCACACAGATATCTTCCGTCTGCGTTTCCGCGACAACTGCACTCTTTGTTTCTTGCAATAATTTCTCCGCTTCTGTCATTCTCCCGGTCTCCTTTGCCTTACAATCTGTCTGTTTGTTGTGATTTTGTACCCATCCCGTATCCCGGTAAGTTGCACATAAAAGTCTCTAAAAGACAGTGCTTCTGCCGGGATCTCACATACACCATTTTCCACGATTGCCGGATACTCTTTGTCCAGACTAAAAAAAGATGCCGCAACCCGACACCCTATCCAGTCATTATCAAATTCAAATTCAGCGTGCAAATATCCGCTCGTTCCAGACACAAGACCTGTAAAGTCACATTCCGGATCAGGCTCAAGCATCTGTCCATTTGCTATAAATCTTAAAATTCTCATTTTTTCGCTCCTTTACTCGTCATCTGTGATCCATGTAAATGTCTTTATACGCTCACAGTAATCTGTCTTGCCAGTTACAATGGATACTCCTCCATCTTTTGTGATGTAATATCTGCCAGTCCCGATAACTGACGTACCAACCAATTCGCTGTACGTCTCTACTATGTCTACGGCTGGTCGATATCCTATAGGGATCCTTAATTCTTCAAATGGCCCGTGTGATCCCGTGTTCGGAAACTGTATAAGCGCTGTGATCTTACATGTAACCACGCACCCTCTCCTTTTTAGTTCCACACGGATGTTATTGGCGGAGTTTGTGCTTGTATATGGACCTTTCACGGTGCCGGAATCGTAAGAGATAGATTTTGCAAGCTGCTTAATTGTCCTAATAAGCCATATGCTATCTCCATTTATGTTTGTCACCGAAAAGTCACGCATCTCCTCATCTCCGCGAATAGAGCATACCATAGATCCATTCGCGATATCATCTGCCATGCTACTGTCGCCGGA